>FUIF01015750.1_pt1 | contig 163867 bp, 193 predicted proteins | sample 1003461 | NCBI WGS metagenome assembly FUIF01 (sample SAMEA80401918, study PRJEB19352) | marine metagenome
ACGCTGAGCAGATCAACCAACCGAATGATGATGTTGGCCCGGTCGTGGAGTTCTACACACCATGGTGGGCATGGCCACTTGAATTGACGGCCAACTTGATCTGGGGCAAGCCGAAGTTGCACACTGTTAAGCGTGGGCTGGCTTCAACCCTTGACCCGGAGAGTTGACAATGTCTGGAGAGCAAGTTGCGGGCATCATTGTTGCTGCGATCGTGGTAGGCGTTGCTGGTTTGCTCATACTAATGGCGTGGCTGTTCCCGCCCAAACCATCTGAGTGGCAGGATCGTGATTATTTCTGGGAATACGGTCGGTGCAAGAAATGCCACTGGCCACACCATCGTCGTCGTGATCACGCCACCAAAGAAGGTGTGTACAAAATGCGATGCTGCAACTGTCATAAGACCACCATTCACGAGCCCAGCACTGATGAACCCGATACACAAGAGGCATAGCGTGTACGAGATCTTCAAAGACACAGCCACTGGCAAGTTCCGATTTCGCCTCAAGGCCAAGAACGGGCAAGTGATTGCTGTTGGTGAACTGTGTAAAACCAAGGCGACTGTTCGCAAGCAGATTGAGGTCATGCGAAAAATCGCCGCACCTGCCGAAGTGGTCGAGATTTGATGGCTAAACGCAAACGACTTATCCCGCAAGATGGCTACACAGTCAAATGGCGCAACACGCGAGAGGGCGGCGGCAAGTGGAAGTACGCGCGTCACGAAAAGAATCCGAACCGTGGCAAGGTCATCAAGTTCCCCACCCGTGGCAAGGCTGCTCAGTGGATTAGGAATCACTACGTGGCATGCTGGGGCGTGGCCACGATCGTGCACCCGTGTGGAAAGACGGAGCGGTTTGAGTATTGGCCCCACCGAGAGTCAGGGGCCCTGAACGTCATCGGGAAATAGTCATGAGTGAATTTGGAAACCTAAGATCCCACTGCTGCAAAGCACCCATGTTCAGTCATTGCGCGGGTGGCGTCATCGACACCTGGTGCAGCGAGTGCAACGAGCCCTGTCATGTGCACCCCGAAGATGTGCCGCCACCGCCACCAATGCCTGACTTGGTGGACTATGTCGAGATTGGCATCGGGGCCGGCTTCAATTGGCGCCAGGAACTGAAAGACATAGCCTGGGCAGTGCTTGCGGCCTGTCTGTCTGTTGGTGCCATGCTCTTGTTGCGATACCTCACGACGGGTAGCATTTCTCCCCGATAGAACCAGTGCACGGCCCGCTGAGCGTGGGGCCGGATTACCCAGAGCGGAACTCAATTCTACAAAACTCATTTGACTACCCAGCACGTGTTGTGTTGGGTGTTTTCAATTGCTTTGATCAGGAGATTCAATCATGTTTCGATCGTTGTTTGCTGCGCTATGTCTGATGTCATTTTGGGTGGGGGCGGCTTTTGCCCAAAACGCCAGTCCGCCACAAGAAGGATTCTTCCTGCGGTGCCGGGTCAACGGCAAAATGGAAGAGGTGTTCAACACTGTCACCAAGCACGAGAAGGGCACTCAGCTTTGGTACCGATTCAAAGACGGTACAACCAAGCATGTGTTCGGGGACGAGAACAGCGTGGTCGGGTCGCCCAGCGTCAACAACGCCGGCACCATGGTTGCGTTCGACTACAGCAACTTGAGTTGGGTGCCGCCCACATGGGGGCACAACTTCAATGGCAGTGGTATTTACGTGATGCCGTACGACCGCGAGGCGGGCACATTTGGGAAAGCCGTTGAAGTGATCACCGCAAAGCAAATGGACTGGAGTCGCACGCTCGCTCGTAGCGGCTACATTCAGAAGTGGAGCGGCAAAGAAGTCAACATGCACTACAACAAGCACCCCGAGTGGACTGCGGACGACAAGTCGTTGGTGTTCGTGACGAACGCCCGCAGCTTGGCGCCGATCAGTGGGTTCACAAAGGGCAACCTCGAGCCGGCGGTCGCGGACATCGTGATCGATGGTGAGAATATCCGTGCCGAGAACATTCGCCTTGCCTGGTATCAGGACAGCTATTGGGCGATGCATCCAACGCTGGCCCCGGATGGGCGAATGATGTGGGCTACCGGCCAGAGTCATTGGGGTCGCGATCAGCGGACGTCGGGTATCTGGGTCGCGGACTTGCACCGTGGCCCCGACGCTCGCTTTGGTCGATACGAGCCATTTGCAAGTGACTTCATTGACCAAACGGCGCAGCACTTTCAAACCATCGTGAAAGGTGTGGATGGTCGGTTTCATGTCGTGTGGATCGCGTACTACAACCTGAACAACAACGGCTTTGGCTCCGCGATCACCGCGCCGTACGACCACAACAAGGGCAAGGCAACCGGCTTCCAAGGCGTCGAGCCCAAAGACCGGATCCCCAGCAAACAACTGGCAGCCTATCAAGGTCATGGTGAGCGTGATTTTGGCTTTGCGATGATGCCGCACCACCTTCGCGTGCTGACATGGTTCGCCACACACCAAGACAACAACTCGGTCAAAGACGACCAGGGTCGATACGTTGGCAAAGTGACGCACCCTCGACAAGCCATGGGCGGTGTGGCCGTCACATACAGCGGCAGGCATGAGGCCAACAGCAAGTACGGCACACAAGACCCCAGTGGCATTGCGTATCAACAAGGCATCTATCTCATCCCGCAGAAATACATCGGTGTTGATGCACCGCAAGTGAAAGACGCAGATGAGATGGTCAAGATCGTAGACGACCCCAACTTCGCCGAGTTCTGGTGGACGCCATCTGTGCCCAAAAGCGAACTCTGGGGTGAGGGCTATCCCAAGCTGCCGCCCAAGTGGAAGAACGACGGCACCAACGATCGTCGGCTGGTCAAGGGTACGCCGCATAGCCTGATTGGCGCCGATGTCTTCAAGCGAGACGTCAATGTCGATTTCCCGCCCGAGACTCATTACACCAAACGCACCAAGCGAGTTCATGACAAGCTGTGGATGCGGCCTTTGTCCGCCAACGTGCATGGTGCCGCCATCAGTGCGAGGCAAGGCGCCGTCCGGGGCGGCCCCTATACCGACAACGACATTTGGGGCGTGCGGTTTTGGAGCTTCGACGCACGTGTGATCAGTGACTCTGCAAACCCAGACCTGTCTCGCAAATGGGTGTACAGTGGACAGAACAATCGACAGGCCATCCACCTTGGCGATGTCAAGATTGAGGCAGATGGCAGCTTCGTTGCTCGCGTCCCAACAGGGCGAGAGATGACGTACAGCATCTTGGTCAAGGTGGGAGGCACAGCAGAGAAGCCGATCCTGGCAACGGCCGCCACCGGCCGCACGGGTCACGGGCAAACCGAGGGTGTTGCCATGACACACTGCGGCGGCTGCCACGGCCATGCCAGTGAGCCAACACCATTCCTTGGAACGCTGGCTGACAAGCTGCAGAACATCCCCGACCTCACCACCTTGGCGGCCAAGAAGAAATACTCGCGGCCAACGATCACAACCATCAAGCCGCTCTTGGCTAAGTGCACCGACTGTCACAACATCGAGGCGACAGATCTGAACATCGGTGACTTCACGAAGCAGGGCGGGGAGCTTCAAACCGAGTTGACTAAGAAGAGGACCGACCCTGATGGCAAGCCATTCCACCTGGCGATCGCCCGCAGCGGCCGTGAGTCACCCATTGTTTGGAACATGCTGAACAAGCGAATCGATGGCTGGAAGAATGAAGACTGGGACACCGACCACGACTTCACGCCAAACGACAGATGCAAGGCGCATGAAGTGTCGACACCCGATGATGTCAATCAGATGATCACATTCATTGAGGCCGGCGTGCCTGTCACCAGAGACTCCAAGAGCTATGACGATTCTCAGCCCACCCTGTCGCTGACCAGGGTCGCCGCTGACAGGGTCATCATCGGTGCCTGGGATGAGTCCAGCGATGTCACTCTCGACATCAAGGTGGACGGCGTGAGCGTGTCTCCTACGCCAATGTCTGCCGATCGGTGGGAGATCTCTGTGCCGGCTGCTGGCGGCCTCGTGGATGCGACGGTGCGAGACGCGGCAGGCAACAGCAAGCGACTCCTGCGGCCATACAGGGCGTTTGACGGCGGATCTGAGCCGCCCCCGCCCCCAGACGACGAACTGGAGCGTCTGAAAGCCGAACTGGCCGCCGCCCAGGCCGAGATAGCCAAGCTCAAGGAAGACCTGGCAGCGGCCCTCACAGGGCTACAGCAGGCCAAGGACGACCTCAAGGCGGCTAACACCATGATTGTCACCCTCCAAGGCGAGATCGTCACCCTGTCCAAAGAGGTGGCCAGCTTGAGGGGCAAGATCACAGCCGCCAAGGCTGCCCTCGAGTGACCGGCAATTCAGCCCCGATGACGAGCCCGGCGTCGCACGCAGGTGTGGCGCCGGGTTTTTGTTTGCACTGACTCGTTGATTTGTTAGGATGCAGCCATGGCAGCAGTCTTTGATAGCGATATGGCGGGCCTCCCTCTGGCCCAGGTCAGGGAAAAGGTCAACGCCCTGGCCCTAACTTCGCCCAACGGCGTCGTGTGCCCATGCTGTGAAGGTGTGGTGAATACTCGTGCCGAAAGAATGGGCACCGTTCTGGCCAAAACCTTGTTGTGGATCGTGGACCGGCACAAGCAGGGGCATGAGTGGGTCCACTGTCGTGGCGAGCATGTGCCTCGTTGGATGATCGAGGACAACACCGGAGGCAAGCTCAGGTATTGGGACTTGGTGACACGAGAGAATGGCCGCAAGGGTGATGCTGTGCAACCCACTCAACTCGGGCTTGATTTCGCCCTTGGCAAGATCCCACTCTACTTCACGGCGTACGTGCGGAATGACAAGGTAATCGCCTTTGCGCCCAACCCCACTGGTCGCATCAACGACCTGATGGACGATGTCACGCCCACCTACAAAGACCTGATGAACAAAGGATCATGGGTGGTGTAGTGGCAGAGAATGTCAAATATCTGATCCCAATGGCAAAGCTGAATGCTTTGCCGGATGACCAGCGAGACTTGTTCTACAAGTGCGCTGTTGCCCACGCTCCCGACCTTAACAGGCACGCGGTTCTGTTTGTGTTTCGCCCGTGCGTTACGCACCCGCTATTGGATCCTGAATACCTGTTCGACGACACGCCACCGGCGCCGTCGCCGGCCGAGCAGACGGCCATCGAAGCAGACACACCAATCGAACTGTAAGGCATCACATGAACATCATGATCACTGGCGGGGCTGGGTACATTGGACAGCATGTGGCGATCGCCATGGCCGAAGCAGGTCACAGTGTTCGCATCCTTGACAACAACCGCCACTCACTGCGGATCATGCACAATCGGTTTGAAGGTCAGTTTCCATTCTCATATGAGTTCTACAGCATTTGCGATAGCGCATCAGGGTTGTCGAATATCATGAATGCTCACGATATTGAGTGCGTCATACATTTGGCCGCCAAAGCCGATGCTCGCAAGGCTGAAATACAAGCCGACGAGTATTACCGCACCAATGTTTCTGGCACACTCAACGTCGTTCGTGCAGCAAAGTCCGCTGGTGTGAACCGGTTGATCTTCGCATCAACATGCGCGGTGTATGGCGATTCGCCACCAAGCCGACCATCGGCGGTAAACATGCCACCCAGGCCCGAGGGCGTGTATGCCCGCACCAAGGTGATGGGCGAACAAATCATTCGCGACATTCTTGGTGGCGACGATGCCGGGTGTCGGTATGCGATTCTGCGTTTCTTCAATGTCGCCGGTGCCGACCCCGACCTGAGAACCGGTCCCACGATTGGCGACGAACACCTGGTAAGTCGTGCCGTGCGGACAGCCATGTGTGGCGGCATATTGCCGATCTATGGGGCGTCGTACGGCGGTCACGACGGGACATGTGTTCGGGACTATGTCCACGTTGCCGATGTGGCCACCGCTCACTTGGCTGCCATTGATAGGATGGACAACCAAATACGTGGCAACAAATTTGTGGCCAACGTCGGAAGTGGCACCTCATACAGCGTGCTGGGTGTTGTACAGGTGGTGAACGATATTGTGGCCCCGCTTCGCAGTGAAATGAAGCCCGCTCAATCTGGCGACACATCTCGATTGGTAGCAGAAATCAACCAAGGCTTTGACTGGCGGCCAGGCCGATCGGACTTAGCTGTGATCGTACAAGACACCCATAACTGGTACAAGAAATCATGATTGACAAGAACACCACCGTTGGCATCATGGGTATGGGCTTTGTCGGCGGCGCCATTTGCCGTGGCTTTGGCTTGCATACCAAGGTGAGGGCATATGACGTTGACCCAAAGCGAAGCACTCACGACATCAAGCAGGTGGCCAACTGCGAGTTCGTATTCATAGCAGTGCCCACCCCGGCCTCGCAAGAGGGTCGGGGGCCGGCAGACTTGTCGATTTTGCAAGACGCATTAGAAGCATCGCTCTCGCACAATGCCAACGACAACACCATTTTTATCATTAAGTCCACCATTCCGCCTGGCACCATTCGCCAACTGACAGAGCAATTTCCATCTTTGTCTGGACGACTGGTGCACAGTCCTGAGTTCCTGACTGAGCGCAATGCTGATATTGACTTTGCCACACCAGCAAGGCTCGTGGTCGGGGGCGACAAACAAGAGGCAGTTGAACGTGTGCGAGATCTTTACACTCACCGCTTCCCGGGCGTGCAGATCTTTTGCTTGAGATCGCGTGAGGCGGAATTGGTCAAATACATGTGCAACTGCTTCTTCGCAGTCAAGGTGACATTCTTCAATGAAATGAGATTGCTTGCTGACGAGTTGAACATGGACTGGGATGGAGTGCTGCAAGCAGTGCTGGCTCACGGCACCATCGCGAGGTCTCACACCGACGTGCCCGGACATGATGGCAAGCGAGGCTATGGTGGCAAGTGCTTTCCCAAAGACGTGGGTGCCATGATTCACTTAATGAACGGCATGGACATTGCACCGCATTTGCTGGAGGCGGCTCAAGAGCAAAACGAGTCCATCAGAATGAATTATGGTTGAGACTTGTTGAGTTGTTCAAATTTCAATTTCATCAAATCCAATTTATGACGTAGCTCTGTGATTTGAGCCATGTTGGCCGTGATTTGAGATTGCAGCGTTCTCATCCCACCATCTACCTCAGCTTTGCGATCACGCGCATACTCGTCATGCTCACTGCGAGTCCATCGATCGCGAGTGGAAACATTCACCTGATTATTGAGTTGATTCAATGCATCAGTGAGTTTGCCGACTTGCACCGACAGCATGTCAACCTGTTTGACCAGGGCGTTGTGCCTCGCCGTCTGCACTGCTGAGTCTTTGTTGTTGGTCAAGATCAGCCCAGCACCGGCCAAGATCGCAGCCGTCACCAAGGCGATCAATAACCCCATCACTCGTTTGCGAAGCTCAGACTCTTTGGTCTCAAGTTCACGAATGACACCGACCACATCAGTTTTGAATGAGGTGAAAGGGTCTGATGGTGGGGGAGCCTCGCCCGGCGACAAAGCGTCGGCCATGGGTGTGATGGAGATAGTTGGGTCTGTCACTGTAATTCTCCCCCAGGGATATGTTTGGCCAAACGATCGGCCAACGGTGTGGCACTACGGCGCTCTTCCAGTTCTTCCAGGTCTTCGACCAAGTTTCGCATCTCAACCGGGTTAAGGGCGTACAGCCATGTTAGCAAGCCAAGCAGCGCCAGAAACAGCACGTACAATCGCCACGGTGACGCAAAGAAGTGCACAAAATGCCAGCCGTACCCACAGGCCGCACACATCAGAAAAATGCCAGCCATTTTGTACATGGCGTATCGGGTGCGTGTCTTTTTCAGCTTGCGGCCGGCCCGCCAAAAATTGATGGCAATGGCGACATAGCCCGAGCAAATGATTCCACACAAGACCATGACCGCAATGATCCACGGCCAATCGTGGTCCATGCAATGGACCCAACTCATGTAGTCACCGTTTTTGGTCGCCCACTCCCACATGCCGTAACCCCGGTATTGATGGATGTTTCTGTTGAAATACACTCAATACTTCGACAAAATGTGGTCGATAGAACCAATATCTCAATCCCGGGTCGCCCGACCCACCCAGCCCAGCCTCATGGCACTTGTGTCGTGAGGCCTTTTCTTGGAGCCCCCAATGCCTTTGATCATTTGCCAACAGGACGAAGCGCCGCCGGCGACGCCCACGCTCACGCCGTCGCCAGGCAACGAAGACTTTGTTGCGTTGCTCGAGGACTACATGCGAGCGGCCTATCTCAACGCACAGAAGAGCAACGACCCATCCACTCAGAATGGTGGGGTCTTTGTGGTTGGTCACAGGGTTGTTGGCAATGGTCACAACCAGGCGCCCCCAGCTACCGGCTTGTCACTGGCTGAGGTGGAAGAGCAGTACGGCAAGGCCGCCAAGTACATGTCAGCACTGCATGCCGAGGAGGACACCATTAACGACGCTCGGCGTCGCGGGGCCAGGCCTGGTGATGGTATGCTGATCGTGCCATGGGCAGCATGTGCTGAGTGTGCCAAACACATGATCGAAGCCAGGATCATGTGCCTCGTGCGACACCATCAGGCCATCCAAACATACCGGGACAACGCCATCCAATACCCAGAGAACCGTCACGACTGGTACAGCAGTGTGCAGTGGGCGGACTTCATGCTTACCCGTGCCGGCATCAAGATTTTCGAATTGGATTGTCAACTCGGCGAAGAGTACGCCATTCGCAACGGTACCCACCGTTGGGTGCCGTGATCTGTTATACTGCAGGCATGTGGAACTGTCTTCGCAACCGTCGTCGCGCAAAGCGACTGGCTGAGCTACGGGCCGAACGGCGTCGTCGGGCCGCTGAGCAACGCCGCTCCAAGCTGTACCATCAGGCGTGGGATCTGTACGACCAAATGCCCTCTGGACCCGACAAGCGAACCATGAACTTCGTGCTGCATTTTCGTTGTGACTCTGTCGATAGTTACACTGCCGTCATTGAGGTGATGCAACAATATCTGGGAGTAGATTCGGATGGATCTTGACCTGTCGTCAGGAGTTGCCACTCTTGTGGTTCTGCATGGGCACATTGCTTCGGGTAAAAGCACATGGGTCAAAGACTGTGCGGAAAAGGGGACGATCGTTGTCAATGATGACTCAATCGTAGAGGCTGTGCATGGCGGCAACTACTTGCTGTACGACACATCGCTCAAGCCGCTATACAAATCAACCGAACACCACATTATTCAAATGGCACTGTCAATGGGTCGCAGCGTGGTCGTAGACAGGCCATGCCTCACTCGTGACACACGTGCCAGGTATGTTCAGTTGGCACGGTCTTTTGACGTTAAAGCGGTATGCGTCAGCATGCCGGCCCACACCGCCGAAGAGCATGCGAGGCGTCGGTTCCGCCATGACGCACGAGGATACTCGCTGGAAAGGTGGACCAAAATTGCCCGAGCACACTTTGCCAAAGCAGAGCCAGTGATCGATTCCGAAGGGTTCGATCGGGTGATTCGGGTTAAATCATCTCGAGTGTATCGTGATGGCATCAGCGAATCATACCGTCAACTCAATATCGACAAACACAACGAAGACCCTACATGGGGCACCGAATCGAAGTGGGAAAGTCGAGTGGTCGAGCTTGCCAGACGATATGGCTGCAAAAGCATCTTAGATTATGGGTGCGGCAAAGGCGTGCTTGTCTCGGGGCTGCGCAAGCGAGGGTGGAGCGTGACAGGCTTTGACCCGTGCACCAAGGACAACACACCGCCAAAGCCTCATGGCATGGTGACCTGCATTGATGTGCTTGAACATGTGGAGCCTGAATATGTCGATGCGGTGATTGACAATTTGCACAGGCTATCGTTGCGGGTTGCATTCGTGGTCATCTCTTGCCGGCCCGCCCTGCATCGACTTGCAGACGGGTCGAATGCACACCGGACAATTGAGTCTGCGCCATGGTGGCAGCAAAAACTGGAAGAACGAGGGTGGGATGTTCGAATTGACAAAGACCACACTTACGAAGAGGGTCAATTTGTCGCCATCTTGGAGCAAGTCAATTGGAAGAATCGCAAGAAACATTAGTGCCACGGCCCACCATATGGGTGCGATTCATGAAGACTGGGGGCACCTCACTTAACAGGTGGCTGCAAAGCCAAAACGCCCTGTCGTCATACACTCAAATCATTCATACCGGTCGCCGTGATGGGTGGATGATGCGTGGCGACGCAGTGTTGCGCAGGAATGTGGTGCATGAGTTTTACTGGTCACATTGGCTTCGCGCCGTCAACCAGGGCAGACACACCACTTGTGCGGCGCCATCTTTCACGGTCGTCCGTAATCCATGGACTCGCATTAGGTCAGCATTTGAGTTCGTCAAATCCAAAGGATGGATAAGATCCGAAGCCAATCTGATTGAGGCGATACAAACACCAGAGTGCGGTCAATGCCACGGAGAAACAATCCGAGTATGCGCACACAGTAAGCAATGCAAGGTCCATGTCCACCTGAACTACTCTACGGTACCGGTTCTGTTTGATAGGAGCGGCAATCGAACCGTTGACCACATCATCCCCTTTGAGTCGTTAGAAGAGTCTTTGGCTGAAATGGCGAAGCACGAGGGCTGGAAGGTCAGGTTACAACTGCCGCACTACCGACGCGGACAATACGATCATGACGTCGGTGTGCGTGAGTATTTCACAACCAAAGAGCGTCGCATAATTGAGAAGATTTGGGGGCCAGAAATCGATGCGTTTGGCTATGACTACACAGGGCCTCCCAGTCACATTCCGGAGAAGCTGTAATGCCTCAACAAAGAACGCACGAGTGGGCCCGTCGCATGCGAGCAGCATGTACGCTGATTGAAAAATTACCCGATCCTTGCCGTGTGTTGGACATTGGGTGTGGCAGTGTTTACTCAATGCCGCGACACCTGACCAAATCAACTGGTTGGGTTGGCATTGACGCGCATCCAATACAACAGGGCGTTACCCCTCCTGGTCGTGATTATCCGATTCAATTTATTTGTGGCGACGGCAACACGCCCAGACCGGAGTTGGGCAAATTCGATTGTATGATAGGTCTGGGCGTTTTCAGTCGAGGCATTGATCGGCGTGCGTTTTTTGATATGGCCGACATTCACGATGTCCGTCACATAGTCCTGGGGTTGTCCATGAAACTGATATGGCCAACCGGCCCATGCGACTTATGGCAAACCTCACAGTGGTTGTTGAGTGGTGGATTTGAGGCAATAGAATGGTTGTCATATGACCCTGCCGAACCTCACTCTATTGTGCTGCTGTGCAGCAGACCTGCCTCTTGAGTCGATACACCCAGTAGATGCAAACGCGCGTCAGGACGACGCCGCTTCCCCTGGACACGCCGCCGCGAGTTTCCCTCGCGGCGGTTCTTTGTTATACTGGCCCGCATGATCGCAACCAACGTATATGCCACAGAGTCGGAGCGAAGCGAGTGCGAAGCATTGCGCAGGGTCGCCGAGGGCACACCTGATCGATCTGCTGAATGGGTTGCCATGCGAGACTATGTGCATCGTATCGCCATGGACAATGGACTGGAAGATTTTGACGGGTACTACGGCATAGACGACGCCGGTCAATTCGTTGCACCCGATGATTGGGAGTTGCGCAAATGGCGAAACTGAACCCACGCCAACAAGCCGCCCTGAAACAAGCCTTGACCACCCTACCCCGACAGCAACGGCTGATCGTTGTGCTCAAATATGTGGACGACCTCACCGAGCCAGAAATTGCTGTGGTCACCAGATCATCGCCCGATGATGTGCGTGCCAGCTTGGCTGGTGCGATGCGAGACCTGCGGGCTGCGTTGAAAGATTCATCAAGGCCAACCTCTTCTGCGGTCGATGAACCCTCTTAGAAAGCTGCTTTGCCATGAAGACGGCCATCAGTAACGGCACTTACGGGTGGCCCTTTTTCAAGCCAGTAGGCGCCCACAGAGGCGACAGGAGCGAAGGGGTGAAAGACATCGCGACTGACGACAGGGCGGGGCCACGGGACGAAGACTCCCTTAGTCCCGCCCTTGTCGTTGGGTGCTTGGCCATGTCGGTCATGTGGCTGTACATGACCAAAACCGGCAGTAGCCCACATCGGTTTCATGCAACGCTGGGTGGCGTCCTGGCCTATTGGGTTTGTGTGTCCATTCTCTGGTTGCACCGGCCGGATATCGCTGGGAACATCATGCTCATTGGCATATTGGTGTTTGGCATCATGATCATCACCGCCTACTCAACCACGCCCACGTCAGTTCAGGACTGGATGCTATCGCCTGAGCAGGTTGAAGAGGCCGCCGAGCAGTTCGGGCCCAAGCCATAGGGGTTGCACTGCTTAGGCCTGCTTGGTAAGATCTCCCCATGGCTCACCCCATGTCACAATTCCCGGCTGGCGTGTACTATGTTGTCACCAAGCGTGGCAACATGAACAAGGCCGCCCGAAGACAAACGGCAGCCGACACAGCATCGCCCACAAAATCTGGTGCCATCGATAAGTTTGTAGGCAATCAGCCTGGTCGCGATGCAAGGTGGGCAACCAAAAGACAACAGGGCTGGTACGTCCTCAAGGTGTACCTTCACACTATCCCTGACCCCAATCGCGCAACCCCATAGGAAAGGAATCGTTGTGGCAAACGACATCACCCACGTGTCAGCCGAAGTTGCCGTTGACGTCTTGGACGACCATAGATGGTCGGTGCTGCAGAGAGCATTGAACATTCTCATGCAGAGCGCCAGCCAACAGATGGGCCTGGTTGTGCCGGGCCGTGACGGCACACCGGTGGCACCGACGTTTGCTATGCATGAAAAAGAAACAGGCTCCGCGAGACCAATGTTACAAATCGCTTTGACTAATCAGCGATGGGACGACCGTGTGCGAGCCCTTGTTCTGAAAGGCATGGCTTCGGACAACCCGGATGACAAAGATGCGGCACTGCGAGAAATCGGCCTTGGGCTGGCTGCTGTTACGGAAAAGGATCTTGAGCCAAAACCCCACACCCAACCCGAAACTGATCAGCCGACTGCCTGACTTTGGCAAGCCGGGGGCCATGGACGCACCGACACCAGAGCAAGCTGCCTGGCTTTGCCAGTGTCAATCGCCCTGCATGTCCACGACTGACACTCAAGAGTCGTTGGCCATGGGGTGTGTGTCTCGTGGCTGGCTGAGCCGATACGAAAACCCCACAGACCCCGCGTGCCATCACAGTTGGGTGCGGGGCAAGAGCGGGCCCACCATCGTAGCCAGGCCTGTGTACACGATCACCGAATGCGGCCGAGCCGCTGTGGCTCGGTACCTTGACAACCTACAGCGAAGGAGCGCAACAGATGTTGGTACTATCACGCAAACTGGATGAGACAATCATGATCGGTGATGAAGTGGAAGTCACCATTGTCGATATCCGGGGAGACAAGGTTCGCATTGGCATCAATGCACCGCAGCAAGTCCCTGTGCATCGCAAAGAAGTGTACGAGCAGATCCAGCAACAGGGCGACAAATCAAGGGGCAACCCACGCCGAAACAACCGATGAAATAGGCATGAAACAACCACCTGTGATTGTTGTTTTGGGCCTGCACCGATCAGGCTCGTCCTGCTTGGCGGGCGTCCTGCACAAGCTCGGCATTTGCATGGGTAAACGCATGGGCGGCTACGAAGAATCAGGCGGTTATGAGGCCAAGGTAGTAACCTCGATCTGCGAAGACACATTTCCGTTTGGCAGCACCAAGAGGCATCAGCCACACGCCAAGGTGCAGAACCGACTGGTTAAGCACTTTGCGGGCGTTCAAGAGCATGTCGACAATCAAGGTGACTACTATCGCGTTGGTGTCAAGTACCCCAGCTTGTGCGCTATGCACGTTGAACTGCTAAAGGTGTGCCCAGATTTGCGAATTGTACACGCCAGGCGGCCGCTGGCTGAGTCAATCAAATCACTCCAATCTCGCTCTGCCAAGTGCACCGGCATGTTGGGCATCTCAGCAGATAAGGCTGAGTCATTGCAGCGATTTCTCGACCGTGAAAAAGCCAAGTTCATGAGGCAAGTTCCTCAAGATCGTGTTTGCCACGTCAACTATGAAGACCTATTGACCGACACCCGGGCCACGGTGGCAAAGCTCGTGCGGTTTTTGGAGATAGCACCAACGGCCAAGCAACTCGAGGGCGCCGTGCGCCATGTTGATCCGGCACAGCGCCACTTCGTTGTTGACCCCTCAGACCAGCAACAGGACAAGCCGAGTGATGTGAGCCATGCAATTCGTGGCAACATCAAGAACATGGAGCCACGATGGAATCCCAATCACAACATCAATGCTGAGCAAGACATTTTCAAGAAGTTGAAGGTGTGCATCATCAGGTTGAGGCGCGGTGTGCGAGTCAAGGAAACATGGCCCATCTTTGACAAGATGGTGAAAGATCACCTTGAGTTTTTCATTGATCAACTGAACAGTCGCTGGCTGGTTTCCATACTTGATACCTACATCGACCACGGCACACCAACCGAACAAAGGTCGGCCGCCACCATCGTTGCCATCATGAACATGGAAAGGTTTTCCGCCACATCCAAACCTAAGCACTTCGGCAAGAACATGTGGGACGGGCTGGAGACCGTGTCCAAACGAAGAGATGCGGATGGCCACATCAACTTCATGGAGAGGCTGGGGCGACTGTTGGCCCAGGACGAGTTCTTGGTTCCCATCATGAGCTACTTGCTAAATACCGCTGCATCCAACCCTCAATCTGTGATCTCTTCATGGAACCGCGTCAGTTCACGCAACACGCATGGCGATATGAACAGGGCATTTGGTAGAGGCGTCAAAGACGGAAAGAAAAATGAACATCCCCGAACAACCAGTCTTCACATTTTGGACTGGACCAAAGTCGCCACTGATTGATTTGTGCTTTGAGTCCATGCACAAGCACCTGCCAAACCTGGTGGTGTTATCTGCTGAGGATTGGGACAAGCTCTGGGTTAACGATCGAGACCTGCCCACAGACATACCGTGGTACCAAATGACCGACTTCATGCGGTACACTCTGTTGAAGCAATACGGCGGGGCATGGTTGGATGCTGACCTGTTGGTGTTTCGTCCGTTTGGCGATCTGTTCCAAATGTTGAGTGAATATGATTTGATTTGTTATGGCGACAATGGCGCCGCACTCTTTTCGCAGCCCAATGGTAAAGTTGTCAACGTCTTTTATGATGAGGCGGTTCGACGACTCAAAGCTGGCCGGTATGGGCGTGGGCACCCTCGCGGTTCAACAGGGCCACAATTTATCAAGCACCTGGTGCCCGAACTCAAACAGCAAGGCCACCGAATACATCACTACACCAAGAAGTGGTTTGAACTACCCAGGTCCGGGTGGCGCGGCGTGCAACATCGCACCTTCTTAAAGCGGGGCACCGACGCAGAGCATGCGCGATTGTTTTTTTCGCACGCCTTTACTTGCCACCTCAGCGCAAAGTGTGTGTCATGGTTTGACAACATGACTCGTGGCCAACTGTTGGCCTCCAACACATTCATGGGCTATCTATGCAGAAGGGCGTTGGGTGATTCCTAAGATTGTTCATTTTGTATGGGTGGGGCCGGCTATGCCTTTAATGGCCAAGGTGGCTGTGTCTCAATTCCGAGTTCTCAATCCTGATTGGGAAGTCAGACTTTGCAATGAGCAACCATCAGATATTCCAACATGGATGCAAGACGCTTGGTCGCGAGTCAAGTACCAATGCATGAGGTCAGACCTGCTCAGCTATTGGCTGCTGCACACCTATGGCGGTGTGTACTTTGATTTGGACTTTGACTTCTACCGGCCGATACCAGATGAAATGATGTCGCACCAAACTTGGCTTGCGACACAGCCTGATCGTCGCACAAATTGCGCAGCCATGGGCTCGGTGGCCAACTCAAAGGCGTTTGAAGAAATCTTGAATGCCGCCCGACGTGCGACCGCCAAAGCCAAAGCTCGCACGCTATCATTCCGCACCATGTTTGGGCCCACACTGTTGACACGGCTGCGACGAACACGCAGGCTGGTTCACACCAAGTTCTACGGCCCAGACCTGTTCTACAAAGGCAGCCAATCCCGAATCGCCAATCACCTGAACGGCATTGACGGATCTTCATACAGGACCACGTAATGCGAGAAGATGTTAGAACACCATTGCCGCCAGCCGATGGTGAGCCCGCGCCAGTCTATCCGTCTTTGGAGGACGAAATCAAAGACGGGGACGAAGTGCTGGTCTCTCGACCTGGTGGCACATTGTTCAAGATGTACGTGCACAAGATTACCGATAAGAATTACGTGCTTCGACCACTAAACGATCGCAACAAACAGCGACCACGACGACGGAAAAGGAGGCGACGATGAATCGCACGCTACCACTGCTTGCACTGCTGATCTGCCTGACTGCTGGCGGCTGCCAGTACCACCGGGTGACCCGTGAGTACGCAGAGCACGACCGGTTTGACTTTGTGGCCATCGCGGTGTTGCAAGACACTAACATTGAGCAAGCTCGCTTCAAGAGCCCAATTGGCCACGAACTGGAAATTGGGAAAATGACCCGCAACGAGAAAGGATCGCAGGCAGTAGAGGCGGCAGCCGCCGGGATCATCCGAGGGCTGTTCGGCTTCTAAAAGCACAGCCCCCTTTGTCCGAAGACGCCGGGGGCCATGACCGGGGGGCTGATGAACTGGTGTCATCTTACCCAGCTTCGTGCTGTCGTCAATCCCTGGTTGTCGAGTGTGGAAAACCTGTGCACCGATATCAGCCCCGACCACTTGTGTGTCCCGGGGCTGTTTGTTAGAATGGCCCCGGAGTGACCTTACGGAGTACAGTCATGTCGCAGAATTTGTTTGCTGTCCAAGGGCTGCAGCGGTCGGGCACTAACCTGATCGAGCAACTGCTGGTCCGCAACTTTGATGTTCGCAGCTATGTGAATGTCATCGACTGGAAGCACTGGCTCATCAGTGCGCCACAGCGATATGACACGCCCGATGGCACGGTGCGACTCGTCATTGTTACTCGCAACCCGTACGCATGGCTTCACTCGGCGTATCGCTACATGCGAGAGGCACCCCCACAGGACCGGTCACTGGGTTTTGTCAATTCCTGGTCATTCAGTGAGTTTCTGCGGGGGCCGCACGATCGCTTCATGTCTCCCGTTGACCGTTGGGGTATCACGATCTTGAGTTGGCATGCATCGCTCATGGAGTTCGGCATGTACGCTATCGGCGACAAGATCGAGCACTTGATGGGCGCCGATAGCCAAGGCCGGTTCTTGGATCACGTCAAAGCACGATTCAAATGGCCCACTAAGACCGAGGAGTGGTCCACCATTTCACAACACATCAGTGTCGACGGCAAAGTGGTGGCCGAAAACTTTGACGCTGACTACTACCTGCGGGATCGATACCTGCAACACTACACACAGGCCGACCTTGACTATGTCAATGCGCGACTCGACCAGGTCGCCATGGAAAGGGCCGGCTACAACTTCATCATGGAGGTGCCCGATGGAAATAGCCCCCAGTCCAACCATACAAGTCGCAGGCCATAGTCAAGTCACTGATCATGAGATTGGACAAATCGTCCATGTCCGACACCTCGATGACACAAGAGTCATTGTTGCTGCGTTTGGCCCAAGCCAGCTACGCGACGGCTTCAATCAGATCTTCCAGTATTTCCCCGAAGGTGGTATCCCGGGAGTTGAGTTCTGGCTGCGAAGGGTCAATGGCGAGCCATGCTCTTTGCAGGACTTCTTCAACGATCCACGTGGGTGGGAAATCGATGCCCGAGATTAACGTCTGGTGGTGCCCCACGTGCAAGGCGATCAAGTCGCGATGGCGCACGCAGAGCTATCAAGCAATCAATGACAAAGGCGAGTACGAGCCCTCGGTCACCAGGGTGTGCGAAGACTGTTTTGACAAGTTGGAAGTGCCCCACCCCGACACGGTCGCACGTGAAATGAAAAAGCTCAGCGATCGCCTGTCCAGGGCCCCGTCTCCCCCAAGGGTGCGAGAGCGAGAACCTGGCAGCGAGGACGAGACACAGGGCGATGTGCCCATTGAACTTTAACGGAGAGCAGAATGCCCAAGGCTGTGATTGGTATTGACGAAGCGGGTTTGGGGCCGTGTTTGGCCCCATGGTATTTGGCGGGTGCCTCAACATTGCCGACATCCACATTCCAGACATTAGAGATTCCAAGGCTGTGAAAGTTGAGAAGCGTCGCAAAGCCTTGTGCGCGGCAATCGAAGACCAGTTGCTTTGTGCGACCGTGTTTATTCCATCTGCCATCATCAACGCCAAGGGCCACGCATGGGCTGTTCAGAATGGGCCATGGGCCGTGTGTCATCAACTGATGGCTGTTGCAGCAAGAGCCGGCATTGACGGCGCCGAGTGCGATGTTGTGTTTGACGGCAACATGCAAGATGATGAACACATTGATTATGGCGGTGTGCGATTCAACATCCGATCCGAAGTCAAAGCTGATGCCAATGTCTTTGAATGCTCTGCTGCTTCAATCGTGGCCAAGGTGAGTCGAGACAATTGGATCGCAGACCTGGTCTCCAACACAGACGCCTACGCCGATTACGGTGTGGGCAGCAACAAAGGTTATGGCACAGTTCACCATGCCGATGCCCTCATTGAACATGGACTCACAGATCGTCACCGCCAAGGCGCGGCATCAACCCTCATGCACAACCGCAAGGCCAAACTGGACAAAACACGATGAGCCAATTACCCCCTCAAGATCCTACACCCAGCCACTCTTCACTTCCGTCCAAGCCAGACGCGCAGCCGACACAGCCAGGATTGGCTGCCCCGGGCTCGCCCGAAGAGGTGCCGCAGCGCAGCTACGCCCATGTCAACAACGTGTTCACATACCTGATCCACCTATCGTTGGACAACTCCAGCAATGGCGGGTACGTGTTCTTGATTCATGAGCAAAAGTTCGCGGACGAACAGTTGAAAGACATGTGTGATGAGGTGACCAAAGTCATCACCGAGGTCAGGCTGCCCAGGGCACGCGAACAGGCCACTGCCACATCGCGAACATCTATGTTCCGAGACGCAGAGCACAAAAAGCGAGTGCTGGAAACCCGTGAGATGCTCGCGAACCGACCAGAAGAGGTCAATGAAAACCAGTTCGCAGACGACGTCAAGTTCTTCGAAGCCGCCATGTGCGACAAGTTCAATTTCCGAGTGCTCAGGTACACTGTTGCCGATATCACTGTAGAGCCCCTGATCGTGAAACCTCGGGGGTAGAACCCCGGGAGGAAGCGATGTTCACAATCTTGTCATTCGACGGCGGCGGCGTCCGTGGCGCCTACTCCATTCGATTGCTGGAGCGGCTGGAGGCACACCAGCCAGACTTGCTCCAAAGGGTGGCGATGTTTGCTGGCACCTCAACTGGTGGCATCATTGCCGGCGGTCTCGCCATGGGCATGAGCGTGCCAGAGATACGCGAGTTGTACCAAAAGCAAGCCAAGACCATCTTCTCTCGTAGCTTCGGCAGGCGAATCTGGGGCGTGCGACGGTTCATGGCCAAGTATGACAATGCCGGCCTGCTCCGTGTTCTTCAAGATGCGTTCGGCCACACCCGCCTTGGCGACTTGCCCAAGCGAGTGCTGATTTCGTCGTTTGATCTGCGGAAGCAAACTCGCGGGGCCGCATCATACGCGCCCAAGTTCTTCCACAACTTCGCCATCAACGGAGGGGCTGATGCCACCGAAAAGCTGGTGGACGTGTGCATGAGGACCAGTGCGGCGCCAACATACTTCCCGTCATACCAGGGATATGTCGACGGTGCTCTGGCCGCCAACAACCCCAGCATGTGTGCGTTGGCCAAGGCCAGGAAGTCGGTGGCCGATCTCATGCTTGACGATGTTCAACTTCTGTCGTTTGGCACGGGCGAAGTACCCACCTCGATCGCCGGGGATCGCCACGATTGGGGCGTGGTCAAGTGGGGGTTCAAGATCTTGCCGATGCTGATGGATGGCCCAGTGGGCGTGGCTGACTATCAGTGTCGACAAATCCTGAAAGACAATTACTGTCGGCTGGCGCCATCGCTGGCCAAGACAGTGGACTTGGACGACGCTGCGTCGGTAGACTACCTGATTGACGCTGCTGACCAGGTGGATTTGAGGCCCACCTTGGAATGGTGGCGATCTCACGTAGGATAGAAAGGAACGTCATGCACAACGATGCCTACCCAACTGGATTTGCTCGAGCGACAGGCATTGTCGAACACCAACGGCAGTGCCTTGAGTGCGGCCATCAATACCGCGCAGACAACGACGATCTTCAAGGCAAGTGCCCAAAGTGCGAAAGTAAGAACACGATCGCAGTCAAGGCCAAATCTGACTGACCTCAATTCGTAGCATTGGTAGCAAGGGGGAGAGCTATGCTGCCATACCTACGACGTCGCCGGATAACGCCTCGTGGCCCTCGGCCGTTCCCGCCAAAACCGGCTCCTACACCAAGCAAATGAAGCACGTTGCTCGGGTTTACCGATCAAGCAATATAGGTTATCATGTGGCCTGTATTTCTTGACCTGGTCACCATGAACAACGGAGCCCATTATGCCAAGCGGCGGCGAACTCGCACGAGCCATTTTCACACGTGAACTATCGTGGATCCAAAGCGAAGAGATCCGCGACCTGGTTGTCAACACACTTGAAGTGTTGTCTCCTGACAGCCACTACTTCTGGTATCGCGGCGCATCCAAATCTACGAAGTATCACCCACCCATCTGTAATGGTGAGCATGGTCTCATCTCTCATACCAAGTTGGTGGCCGCCCTATGCCGTGAGAACTGTCGATCCATGGACAGTGAAGGCATGAATCCATTTGGCAACTTGGATCATACACCCCACATGGATGAGTGCATTGCTGCCGCCATTTTGCATGACGTGCAAAAAGATGGCGACCCAGAATTGGCACACCAACCAGAGCGAAAGGGCAAAGCCGGTTGCAGACTGATCGGTGGCTGCCACGGAGTGGACATGGCCAATGCGATGATTCGCCGTGTCTTTGGCGGCAGTGCGCCGCTGGACAAGCCGCACATGTGTCGTATCCTGCGAGCGATTGCAGGGCACATGGGTGTCTGGACAAAACCCGAGAAGTTCCGGCCAGCCACAATCAAGAACCCCGAGACCAAACTCGTGGCAGACATTGTGCACCTGAGTGACTACACGGCCTCTCGCCGTATTGACACGATGTACGATGAGATTGCGGAAGTGCCGGCACTTGTCAGCAGTCTGGTGCATGGGTCGCTATCCTCGTAATCTTGATCCCGACAAAACATATGGATTGCCGGGGCGGCGTTTTCCTTTTCTTGCTGAGCAAGAGGACGATTGGTTGCTATTGCGCGACGCGATCGACGAGGTGGTGTGCGGCGTCGACGCCATGATGTATCAAGCAGTTCGTCGGCTGTGTGATGATTTGTGCGATAACGACGTAGATGATTTGGTGCAGGAGTGTCGCATCTTCCTCATGGAAAAAGCTCTGCCTCGATTCGACTCTCGTAACCCTCATCAATGCTCATTGTCCACATTCCTGTATCGATGCATCTACAACTTCTTGATCCAACAGTTGCGACACCGCACAGTGAAGGCCAGGCGTGCTCAGACTATGAATTTCAGCGATTGGGCCACGACTGCCCCGGCGGTCAAGTGTATGGATCCATCATTCCTGACAGTTTCATTGCACAAATGGCCGAAATAATGATTGAGCAGCCAGATCGATTCTTTAGCCAACGGGAATCAATGGTGCTGCGGGCCATTCACAGATCGCCCAGCGCCAAGCACAAGGACATCGCTCAACAAATCGGCTGCAGCCCCAGTGTTGTGTGTGTTGCCTTAAAACGCATTCGCACCAAAATCCTGCAACTTGATCTATCAGAATTGTTCTTCGATGGCGAAACGAAAACAACCAAGAAGAGTGAAGCACCCAAGTCTTGGGAAGATCTGCCCAACAAATGGCTACCCGATTGCTCGAGCGTAGCTGACGTTGACCCTGCCGCCCTGCAGCGCATGGTTGACAAACCCGACAAGATATTGCCGATACCAGAAAAGGAACTGCCGCCAGGCCCTGCCGCCGGCCGCCGAAATCTGGTACAATATCGGGGTCACAAATCCAAGGCCGGCAAAGCCAGGAGCTTGGCCAACCTGCGGAGAACTATCGTGTCCACTGATCCCACGCCCCCCATCATTGACCCGTCCCTCCCGAAGCCGCCGGACGTTCCGCTCCCCGATAAGAGCCCGGACGACATACCACTGGTGAGCGGCACGCGGGGCAAGTACGTTCGCACGATCTTGTCCAAGGCCGAATATGGGCTATTCATGGAGTTGTGGATTGAGATCTTCAAGGCCCACAAAGATGAATATACGATGCCCGAAGATCACATGGACGTGATGGACATCTGCCTTGAGCGAGTGCTGCAAATGCGAATGCTGCAACTGCAAGCAGTCAAGCCCAAGGAGTACAACGCAGATCACTACAACCAGTCTGTACGCCGAATGAACAAGGCCCGCGAGAACCTGATGGCGCGGCGATCCGATCGCGACGGTAACAAGAAGGGTCGCGGCGACCTGAATCTGGCGGTCATCGTGGGCAACGTTGATCAGAAGGGCTTTCTGGAGGGGAAGCAACAGGTCATCTTGGAGCAGCAAGGTGAGGAAATGGCCTTCCTCGAGAACACCGGGCACACCAGCACTGAGGATGCTGACGCCCTGGTTGAGCAAGCCAAGGCCCCCAACCCCCCAGACGACAAGGAGCAGCCCGATGAGTGACCCCCAAACGGGTACAGGCATCATTCTTCCCAAATCAGACGACAACTGGAAGCAAGAGGCCCAGGCGTACAAGCAGCGTATCACGGAGGCCGCCAAGAAGCCGGCGGCGCCGGCGGCCGCCCAAGGCCTGCCAACGCCCACTGTGGCGTCTCTGGTGGCTGAGTTCGCCAATCAGGCCCTGTTGTGCCTCGGGCTGTCTCCCGACCCGTCAGGCAAGCGATTCCTGGGCCTGGCACAGGCTCAGCATCACATCCAGAAGATCGAACTCCTGTTGACCATCACCATGTTCAAGCGCGGCGATCGCGACGCCACCACCTTGTCAAAGGCAGACATGGACCTGATCATCACCACCCACAAGGAATTGATGGGCCGTATATCCTTTGTAATAAACGAGATACGTCAACAGGGCAAGGCAGAGCAATTCGGAATTTCGCCGGCATAAACCGAATTTGACAACCATTTCAGACGACATGGCCAAATTTTCGATATCACATGGGTAGGTTTCACACACCCATGGGTTGATTGTCCATGTTCGAAGGCAACATCAACGACAAGCACGTCAACTACGCCAAGCTCGTGGCGTTGTGGCGCCAAGACCCCATTCTGGCGTCCAAGGACATCTTCGGGATCGAACTGGACACCCCGCAGCGAGTGTCCATGCGGCACCGTTGGCTGCATGACACGCACTTCGACATCTTCACCCGTGGTGGCGGCAAGACCTTCCTCAACTCCCTGTACACCGGGCTGCGGTCGATCCTGTACCCGGGGAATCGCATCGGCATCATCGCACCTTCATTTCGTCAGTCCAAGATGGTGTTCGGCGAACTTGAGAGGCTGTACGAGCGATCGCCCATCTTTCAACAGTCATGCGTGAAGCCGCCGGCGCGACACCCCGAAGCGTGCTACGTCAAGCTCAAAGCTGCCGAAGGCAAGGTGGGAAGCCTGGTCGAGGCTCTGCCGATCGGCAATGACGGCGCCAAGATTCGTGGTGCTCGATATTTCGAAGCGGTGGTTGATGAAGTTGCCCAGATCCCATCTGACGTGCTCGACATTGTTGTGCGAGGTTTCATGGCCACATCCAGTGAGCCCATGGAGCGTGTGCGGATGATGCGCGAACAGCGGGAGATGCTTGATGCAGGGCTGATCACCGAAGATCAAATCAAGAAGCCGCCGGCCAACAAAACGATCTACACCTCCACAGCGTGGTACCAGTACAACCACCTATGGGAGCGTATATCCAATGTCATCGAAGACACCTGGCTCACAGTGGAGAGGCTGAAGCGCAAGAACAAGCCCATCCCCGAGAACTTGAAATGCCTGGGCGGGCCGTTGAACAACGGGCAAATCCCAGCACGTGTGCTGAGCAACGGCAAGCGTGGCATGTGTGCGTTCCCGTACACAGACTTGAGCGAAGGCTTCATGAACCTCGAGACCATTCTCGAATCGAAGCGCGACATGTCTGAGTACCAGTTCTTGATGGAGTATTTCTGCTACTTCCCGCCTGACAGCGAAGGCTACTTCCGGCGATCAACTTTGGATGCGGCACGTGGTCATGGCGTGTATGGCCCAGCCATTGAGCCTCGCAAGGGTGCACATTATGTGATCGGCATTGACCCTGCTCGCGTGAGTGACAACTTCGCCATCGCCCTGTATGAGGTGTGGCCCGAGTTGGGCGAGATCCGCCTGGTCCGAGTGTGGGCTTATGAGAAAAAGCCATTCCCTGAGATGCACCGCATCTTGCGTGGCCTCATCCGCAAGTGGGATATTCAATACATCAAGATGGACGCCGGTGGCGGCGGCCGCACCATCCGCGACCTGTTGGCCGACCAGGTCTCTTGCCCCGTTGGTGAACAACTGATCTTGGAGCGAGACCTTGATGAGCACCGCATGTTACAAGGTCGTCGTCTGCTTGGGCCACTCGTGCAGTTCTCCAAGTATGACTGGTGCCAAGAAGCCAACACGAATTTGTTGTCCGCACTTCAACATGGTCGCTGCACCATCGCATCGGTGCCGCCCGTAGCTGGCGAGATCTATGTCCCCGCCATGGACGAAGCCGATGAACAGATTGAGCAAACACTCGTTGAGATGTCGTCGATCGTTACCATTCCGGTGGGAAACCGTCTTCGATGGGACACTCCGACAAAGACACAACGGAAGGACCGCTACTCAGCGGCGTTGATCGGTTTTGATGCAGCGAGAGAGTATCTGGGCACGCATAACAGACCGCAAACATTGGCCACTGGCGGATGGTTGGGAGAAATGTGATGGACAAGAAATCCACTATGAATCAAGACGTTGCACAAGCCAATGCCTCTGCTGATCCTGAGTCGTGGATCAATCGCTATGAGTATGATGCGACCAGTGGCCGCATTGTTGAAAAGGGCAGCGAATCGGCGCCAGAGGTCATGTCGCACATCCACGTTGAACAAAGGGGTGACAAGATCGTTGCCCATGTTCCTGTGTTGGCCACCGGATCGCATGGCAACTACAACCCACTTGGGTTTGGCAACAACACGCCGCTGGACAAGCTGGCGATGTGGGAGTTGACCAGCAATGATGATGGTAAGGCCAAGATGCGCAAAGCCATTCACCACTGGGAGAATGACCCAATTGCGTATCGCTGCATCCAGATCCTGGTGCAGTTGGCGACCACACGGTTCATTGTGGAGTGCGAAGACGAACAGTTCTGTGAAATCGTGCAAACATGGACCGACGCGGTGATGGGGCACACGTTCCGCTCGCAGTTCTTCCTCGAGTTTTGGCGTACAGGCATGGTGCCAATCCTGAAACAGTTGGTGCCATATTCGCCGCGAAACTATCGACTGGACAAGATCCCCCGACAAGGACCAACAGCCGACAACGTCGAGGTGAATACACCCACGCTGGTACATGCCAAAACAAAGCGGTTGGCTGACGAGTCGAAGCGGGCCTTTGACAAGTTCAAACAATCCGTGGCGAACTATGAGAACGCCGTAGCCCAAGTAGCCAATGGCTTGCAGAATCCACAAAAGATTCCACTCATGATGCAGGCCATGGCCCGCGCACAATATGAGTGGACTCGCGGGGCTGTGCCTGGAGCATACACAATCCTGAACCCATTGGCCGTGGACATTGAAGGCCCGGCTGGTATGTCGTGGATGCGTGAGCCATACCTGAAAGTAGACAATGACTTGCAGCGGGCAATCCAAAACCCCAACCTGTCACAGCAGGTGATGCTCCAGCAGATGCCGTTTGAAATCGTGCAGCAGATTCGCCAAGGCGCCAAGAAGGTTTGGCTGAGCCCGAACATGTGCTCGGTTGTCTATGGTGACAAACAGCCCTATGAGCGATATCCGACGCCAATGCTGAGCCACGCCTTTGATGCGTTGGACCAGAAGTGCGAGATGCAAGCCATGGATCGCTTCACGGTGCAGTGCATCAAGAACCGCATCTTGAAGGTCACAATCGGCAACGACCAATACCCAGCGCTCAACGCGAATGAGATCAAACAAGTCGCCAAGATGTTCAACAACCCATCGCGGCACCTGGTGTTGTTCTGGAACCACACGCTGCAAGTTGAGTGGGTCGAAGTCAGCTTTGAAGCCATCAAGAGCATGGAGAAGTACAAGTTCGTCAACGACGAAATTCGGACATGCTGCGGCATCAGCACTGTGCTAACGGGCACCTCCGAAGGCGGCGCCATCGGCAACAACATCATCAACTTCAAGGGTGTTGAGGCACAGGTGCTGGCGGCCCAGGCTGCGTTCTTGGAGTTCTGGAACCAGCAGATTCAGTTACTCAAACAAGCCCTGCAGGTAAGCAAGCGAGTGACCGGTCGATTCGTCACCTTGAACCTCAAGGACGAAAACAAGTTCATGGCTGTGCTCATGTCCATGGTGCAGAATGGGTTGATTGATCATGAGACGGCAAACGCTACGCTTGGTCACAACTTCCCGATGATTGTCAGCCGCATGAAGAAGGTCAAGGAGATGCAAGAGCAAGATGGCATCCTCTTGCCTACGCCCAGTGCAAACAACCTTGGCCCCGGCGGTGGCATCCCCACTGGCGGCAAGCCGGCTGATGATCCTGGCGCCGACAACAACGACAACAAGGTCGGCACCAGCCAGCCCCAGTTGGCGGCTGCGTCAGTGAAGATGGTTGACCATGATGGCAAAGTGTACCTTGTTGTGGACGCGGCCGCGATACCACCCGAGCAACAATTGGAGTTGGCAAACACCTTCGGCTGCCCAGCAGAATCTGTAATGGCCAAAGCCACCTTTGAAGAGCATACGGGTGAGTCGATTGTGTTCGATCGTCCTCTACCGCAATTGACCAGCACCGAGTTCATGATGGCGATGAAAGAAGCCACTCAAGTCAAGGCTGAAATCGACGCCAGGTACGAGCAGTTGGCCAATGACTTCAAGGACGAAGGTGATGGGCCCCGAGGCAAGTATGTCACCACCGCCGTAGCCGACAGGCTGCGGTCGCAGGCGATGTCCGAGTCGCTGTCTCAGTTGCGTGGCGATTTTGACGAAGGTGAGTGGGGTCGCAGGCTTGAGCCGCTTGTTGCTGGTCTCGATCCAGATCAGATCGACGAAGATGAGCGACACGTGATTGCGGCCACCATGTTGAGAAAGCAATTGGCAAAAGCCGCGCACCACAACGAGTCGAAGCCAAAAGCAGCCAAGAAGAAGCGTAAGAAGAAGGTGAAGACTGATAAATGAAAAGGGGCCCGGGTTTCCCCGGGCCCTCTTGCTTTCGATAGACACGATTATCGAAGTGAATCGGCAACCTTATCCAGCGCAGCCGCAGCGTCACTCGCGGCTTTTGTCTTCGCAGCCAGAGCCGCCTTTGTTGCCTCGAGCATTGCCGCCGTCTCAGCCAGTGCCTTTTCGCTGGCAGCCAAAGAATCGGCCAAAGCCTTGTTCTCGGTTGTCAGTGTTTGATTGTCCGCGTTAGCAGTCGCCAAGTCAGCCTGCAACTTGTTGACGGTAGCGTTGGCGTCAGCCAGGGATTGCTCAAGGGTCGCTACGCGAACCTTGAACTCTTCACATGGATCCGCTGGTGGCAGCACAGCATCAACAGCAACTGTCACTGTTGCCGTTGCGCGGGCGCCGTCATTGTCGGCCACCGAATACGTGAACTGGTCTTGCCCTTCGAAGTCCGGGTTGGCCACATACGAAACAGCAAAGCTACCATCTTGCGAGACGATCGTTACCTTGCCGTGTTCGGGCGCCTGTGGAAAAGTGATAGATTCAATGTCCAGTGAACCATCTGGGTCACTGTCATTTTCGAGAACATTCACCACCACAGACTCAGTACCCACAGTTGACGCCTCATCATCCACGGCAACAGGTGGTTTGTTGGGCCATTCAACCGTGAAGCTGACAGTTGCCTTGTTGGATCGGACACCTTGCGTGTCGGCTACCGTGTAGGTGACCTGGTGCAAGCCAAGCGGACCACCGGCCGGTGTGTAAGAAACGATCCCGGGGCCAACAGTAACTTCACCGCCACCAACTGTGACTTGCGCTTGAATCGAATTGGGGTCAAAGGCGAATGTTCCTACCTTGTCATTGGCCAGCACATTCACAGTCACTGCTGAGCCATCTGAGGTGGCCACATCATTGACGGCCACGGGCGGCGTTGGGTCGGGGTCGGGCTGCCCATCGGCCGGCAGCCACCAGCCCTGTAATCCATCCCATTGCTCGGCGTGGTCTGGTGCCATCATGCCGTGAAGTGGAACTGCCAAGGCTGCATCATCGGGGTTGCTCTTGATGTGCTGGGCAACCCATCCATTTTGGACTAATTCGGTCGGCCACTCTTCGCCGTCTCGTGGGTTGGGATGATAGACCACCGTCTTTTGATCGTCGGGTGCTTTAGCCGCAACATCGGGGGAAACGCCCTTCTGGAATTGGCCGACGCCACCCTTGGCGTGACCGCTGATTCGTTGCCACCGATCGGATCGTTGCCCTTCAATGAAGTAATGGCCCTTGCGACCATCGACAAATTCAAAGTACCTCTCTCTTCTTTGGAAGAAATCGTACTTCGACGTGATGGAGTTGAAGCCATAAACCTGAGCGCCGCCAATGTTGTAGGCTTTTGAATTGGTGAAATTGATTGGCTGCATATCAATGCCCAGGAACTTGATAGACAGCGGACGACTGTCGCTGGTACCTGTTTGAACACCTGCGCCACCGCCAAAGTGGATGTTCTCATTGCATCTCAGCCTGACGTTCTTGAGCACTACGTTGACAGGGAAATCAATCATCACCCCAGTGCGGGACTTCTCAGCGATGATGTTTTCAAACTCAACGCTGTCAACAACCTCATTCAACCCATTGATCGCAACCTGTTTGTTTAGAGCGGCGTGTGTCTCACTGCCAATCACAGTCATGTTGCGAATGCGAACCTTCGCGGAGTCATAAAAGAACATGCCACTGCGATAAGTGTTCAACAGTTTGAGGCCGTCAATCGTAAACCAGTCACTAATCTCTGGCTCCAACGTATTGTCAAACCCGCCGAGATTCCACGGCTCAATACCGTGGTCCATGTGGCCAAAGGCGACGTTGTCCTTGAACTGATATCCAGCATTGCCTGAAAAACGCATGCGCTTCGGCAATCGAGTCCTGTGGTGAGATCCCCGGGTCATGTACATCTCTTCACCGGCGGCATGGCGAAAGAAGATCATGATGCCTGCTGTGTCGTCGACATAGTACAGGCCCTCCACGATATTGCCCACAACATTGTTGAAGCCCGACCGCACATTGAGACCTACGCCTTTGCTGGACCATTTGATGTGACTGAATGACCCGTCACCTTTGAAGTCCGACTTGTTGCCCACAAAGTACACGCCACCAGTGCCGCGAACGTAGCTGATGTAATTGTTCGTGAAGTGATTGTCGTATTCATTGCCATCTTCGCCTGCCATGAAGCCAGTCCCACCCGATCCAATCACGACATTGGAATCGAACAAACCAAAGCTGGTGCCATGGCAAACCAATCCCCAAGCAGGGTCAGAATTGAGCACAACATTGCCGACACAGATCACCTGACGCTCTTGTTGTACGCCGTCAACAATCAGGTGACCTTGGCGATGATGCCAATGAAGCCCGTAAAGTGGCTGCAGGTTGGTACCAGTGCGTGCGCTGCGGTTGTTGGTTCGCCCATAGCCGTCAACAGAGATGTACTCCAAAACGGTGCCGCAGTTGGCTGAGAACAGGATGTGAGGACGCACGCCATTGGCCATGTCACCATCACTGGTAAATCGCATGTTGCGGGTGACATTGGCAACTTGCGGTGCCTTAACAATGCTGCCATCCAACCGCCGGCCGGCCGCATGCCAATACTTCACGGGGTCTTGCAATGTGACTGTGTTGCCACTCACAGATTTGACGACCAGATATTCGCCCCGATAGTACGGCGGGTATCGCTTGTCGCCGGTGTACTTGTTGTACGCGCGAGTATCTGCCACCCAAAGACGATCGCCAGGATCCCATCCAATTGGTTCTGATTTCAGGGTGATCGTTTCGGCGCCGGCCTTGATGTCATCGGTGGCTTCAATGTGGGCCGCCTTCGGCTTGCCCTTGAGAACGAACAAGCCGCCCTTCAAGCCAATGATGCCGTTCTCCCAAAAACGAGTGCCCTCTTCGGACGCCACCCATCGCGACTTGTAGTGGATGTCGTGCACGTTGGGTGGGTTAGGCATGCTATTGAGTCGGCCGGCGTTTTGAATGGTCGACATGGTGAGCTTGACCGACTGCGTTGGGTCCAGTGTAAGCGAAGCCTCGGCGGGCCAGATCAGCAGATTGCGACACGCAGCATCTTTGCTGAGGTTGAAGCCCTTGACGCTGATCCAAACATTGTCGTCAATGCCCGGCACCACACCACCCTTCCAGGTGGTGGGGTCGTGCCAGTCTCCGCTGGTTGCGGTCTCGATTGGGTTGGTTGCGAAGTTGGGGATTGGCGCCATTGAGCCGTGTTGCTCAAACTCGGCGGGCGGCGCCGCTTGGGCCAATGGTGCAAGGAGGGCCAACAAGGCCACGGTCAAGAATGTACGAAAACGATGCATGGGTTGCCTCCCGAAGTGGGGTGGGGTGGAAATAGACAAAGCGGCCACATGGCCGCTTCGTCATAGCAATCAGGTTGTGTGCTTGGTGGTTTAATCCTCTTCGCCGAAGACAGCCAGGATTGCTGACTCTCGTACGAACCACAGTTCTTCGTCGTCGACCTTGATTGGCACCGGGGCGAACTTGTCGAACATCACCCTATCGCCAGCCTTGGCCGACATCTCTGAGTACCCGCCCTCTGGCAATGGCCGCCCGGGGCCGACCGACACAACGGTGCCGAGGTTGGTCTTTTCATTGCTTGCTGGCAAATGAATTGACCCCACCATTGTATCGGGGTCATCTCGCCGTACCAGCACAAGATCGTGGATGGGGGTTACGCGATGGCTCATGAGGCCTCCTTGGTTGCGGCCTCCATCGCATCTTGCTCGGCTTGCAGATCTCGCTCACGGCCCCCTTGAGTTGGTCCGGGTGTGCCTGTCGCTGCTTGAGCTTGGCGATGTTGGCCATTTGAATAACGGCTTGTCTGAATCTGCCGACACCCTCTCGTTGTTCGGCAGCCATGCGGGCCAGTGCTTCGTACCACTGGGCGTCGCCCAACTCTTCGAAGAGGTTGTCGTAGTCAACATCCTCACCGTGAATGATGGCGCCGACAAGAAGCTCCATCAGTTCACCAGCTTCGGTGACGATGCCGAGGATCGCATGGATGAGTCGATGGCTCACGAGGGTGTCGCCAAAGGTGAGGCTGCGACCATCATGCGTGCCGGCGTGAATGTCGCACTTCTCAACCAGGCTGGTCGCGATATGGTCGACCTCGTCATCATATCGGTCGATCCTGTCTTGGTCAGGCTTCTTGGCGTAGAACGCATACCGCTTGGCAATGTCCAACACCCGACCCGCACGAATGATGTCGATCATCGCCTCAACCGGGATGGGCGTTTGGTGTGTGTCGCAAATGCTGGACTCCAGCGCAGCGACTTCGTCTTCGTACTGTTCCGGTGTGAATGTCGCGATATTCATGAACTGATCTCCTTTTGCCAGAAAGTGAGCATGGTGTCTTGCACGTGAGTGATGCTGCCATCAAATTCGGCCTCATCAAGATAGTCAATTGCAGACATGACCTGTTGCCCAAGGTCATGCTTGGTTGTGTAATCATGCCAGATGACAATGCCGCCCGGCCTAACCATTTCGCGGGCCGCGCGACTGTCGGCTTGCACATATTCGTATTCATGGCACCCGTCAACCATGACAACGTCAAACTCGCCCAACTGACCAAAGTCGAAGCGGCGACTGTCGCCATAGTGCTGGGTGTATGCCACGCCTTGCTGTCTCGCATAGGAGCCGATGTCGTCTTTAGACATGGCCTCGCCGGCGGGCAGCGGCACAGCCAGTTGCTCGGGCAAGATGTTGAGCGAATGAATCTCCAATTGTGGGAACATGCGTGCGTATTGAACAACGCCGCACCCAAAGCCAGTGCCGATTTCAAACATGCGAGACTCTGGACTCTCGATGCCCGGCACCAGATTCATGATGCCATATACCACCGGGGGCTCGTTGCGATGAAAGCTGGCATGCCTCTTGAAGTTCGGGCAATCAGCATCGAAGTTCAGTGAAACGTCAGCGATTTTGATGGTGTGCATGTCTGTCCTGTGGGCTGTGGGGCCGCCATTGTACATAAATCGCAAATGACCTGTCAAGACCCTGCCGATACAACTTGAGTCGACACCATACCAAGAACTGGGAGTTCTGTCATGTCCAAAGATATGCCCAAGGCTGAGGCGGCGATCCCGTTTGAGTCGCTGCAAATCTCTTCTGATGGCACCCGCGAAGGGACCACCATCACCCTCAATGGCAATGAGATCAATGTTGCCTCAGCCAGCTTCCACTTTTGGGATGATGACTATCCCCCGCAGGTGGCATTCCGTTTCACGCAGCGAGACGAAGAGGTGGAGCCTGGACAGATGGCTGAGTACAAGTCATTCGACCTTGTGCCGCCGGTGCCCGGCGGGGCCGAGGCGTCTATGGCGGCCAAGCCCGTTCGCGCGGATGACCTCCGGGGCACCAACCGCCAAAGTCACTACGCCCGAATGTAGTTCATGAATCAAGACCAGTACATGACGATTGATGGGGTCGAGTACGCCTGTGCGCGTACTGATGCCACATTGCAATTGGCTCAACTGGATGAGATGCCGGGGGCCGTGGCTGATGCGAATCTGGCGGTCGCCAATCAGATGCACCTGGTCAAAGCCGATGCCCCAGACTTGACATGGGTTCGTTTCAAGATGGACAGTGAGGGCCCCAACAAAACTGGGATCACATGCCTCGCAAAGCGATGGCCAGCCATTACAAATCGCTGCGATTCAAGCCGTTCGACATGGACCACGTCATCAAGGAAGAGGGCTCGATGGTCATGATGAACAAGAGCAATCCGCCGGTGCGAAACACCATCTATGGCGTGATGACTCATGCTTCATTGGCCGATGCGGATGGCAACTTGTTGAGCGATTCTGATGTTTCCGACATGGACATGGACGACATCGTGGGTCGCGACACAAAGGACAAGCTCACCGTCGTCGCATGGGCGGCGCTCTACCGTTTCCTCTTCCCCAAAACCGTTGCCGATGTCACACAAACCATCGCCACTGGCACAATGAAAGTCAGCATGGAGCGATGGATTGGCAGTTGGGATTTCTTGCGAGTGGAAGACGGAGAATACACTGCTGTTTCGCGTGCAACCGCTGAGTCTGATGGCACCTTCGACAAGTGGAAGAAGCGACAAACCATCGGTGGATACCCTGTGCTGCGACGATCGCTTTCGTTCGTCTACGGCGGCGCCGGATCGACAATGATCCCGGCCAATGAGTTGGCTGAATTTCTCCCAATTCAGGCCGCAGCGACCAGTGTGCCGAAGAGAAGTATTGGCACAATTCAAGATTTGTTGAAGCAGAGAGCCGAATTGCACCGACGATTTATCGTATCGTCTAATGACGAACAGCCTGCAATCATTCGCGAGCACACTCAAGTTGTTAAGGCCCTCGCGAGTCTGACAGGATGGGAAACGAATGAGCAGCCCACTTGACGAGACCTTGCCGCCTGATTTGAAGCCGGTTGCCGAAAAGGCCGATCGGATCATTGCACAAGCGTCAACGGAACAAGAACCGGAGAAAGCCATGAGCGACACGCCCATCACCCAAGCCGACATCGATCAGGCCGTTGCATCGGCCAAATCCGAAATCAAGGACATGCTCCAGGCCGAAAAGGCCGAGCAGGCCGTCGCTGACAAGGTTGAGCAGTTGACTCGTGACGAGTTGGCTGCGAAGGCTGAGGCCAATGACGCGCGAGCCGAACTGACCACCGCGAACGAACGAATCGCCGCCCTCGAGGCCGAGAAGGCCGACCTGGAAACGGCGCACGCCACCGCGATCAGCGAAAAGGACGCGGAATTGGCCACCGCCAACGAGAAGGCGGAAGCCGCTGAGACCAAGCTCGCTGAGCAGCAGGCCCAACTCGACAAGCTGAACACTGAACAGGCCATCGCCAGCCGTAAGGCTGTTCTGGCCGAGGCCAAGATCACCAATGAGCGATTCGTCGACCGCGCCACCGCGACAGACGAAGATGGCAAGCTGACCCAGTCTGACGAGGCCTTCAACACCATGGTCGAGGACGTCAAGGCCCTCGCCACGGAAGCTCCTGCCCCCGAGGGCAGTGGCGATGGCGACCCGACCGCCGACGAACAAGCGACGGCCACCGAAGAGCAGCCTGACGAGGAAGTGACCCCGGCCGCCCCGGCGACCCCCGGCGGCAACGCCGCCATCCAGGCATTGGCGTCGGCTGCCACCGCGCCAGCGTCGCAGAGTGGCGCCTCCAAGTACGCCGCCGCCTTCCCGATCTCGTAGTAAGCAACACCGCAACGGACCCGAACTGAACCAGCCATTCATTGAGCCAACAGCCCTGAGCAGGGAGAAATACCATGGGTAACCGATCCTTCACGCCAGACTACAACCTTCCCAGCCGCAAGGTCAAGGGCCTGATCAAGCTGCTCGGTGGCTTGGCAAGCTCGCTCTTCTACACGGAAGAAGTGGTGCACGAAGGTGCCGCCATGAAGCGTGTGACGGGCACCGCATTCAAGATTGCCGCTGCCGGCGCCGATGAAGGCGCTTCGGTCATCGGCCTCGCGATGCAAGTGACGTTCGACGAGTCGGCCCTGACCGGTCAACTCGCCCAACTCAAGCACTACCACTTCTCCAACGACACCGCGCAGCGACTCGATGGCCAGCCCATCGGCCTGCTGATGGGCATGGGGCACGCGATCCTTCGCGGGTACCAGGGCGCCGTCACCGCCGGTGCACAGGCAACAGTGGGTGCGAGCGGCGTGCTGGCCACGGGCGGGTCGTCCGACAGTGAGGTTCCCGTCTTCTACGAGGAAGCCGGCACCGGTGACTACGACGCACCCGAGAACAGCGACCCGGTCATCGTTTCCTTCAACTTCCCGGTTGGTGCCTAAGCATCCAGTGAAGTTGTAGTCAGCCACTGACCCAAACGAGTCCTTCAAAAGCGACCAAACCAATCGGAGCAGGAGAAAGCCATGAGCAATACTCTCACCCAAGACCAGCAAGTCGCCATGCTCTTCCAGCAGGCGATCGCGGCTGCACAGGGCCAAAACGCGCCACAGGAACTGTCCTTCGAACAGAAGGTCGACATGTTCCGGGCGCTTGCCACCGATCCGCAGGCCGTGACCGATTACGCGGTGAGCCGCGCTGAGGTCATCCTGCCCCTGCTCGACGAGCAGAGCACGGTGCGTGCCATCTTCACGCCCGAACGTCTGGCCCCCGGCGCTACGCCGGTGTATGACGTTCCCTTCGAAGACGTTGACTGCGTCTTCATGATGCCGCAAATCGGTGCGGTGCCCTTCGTGCAAGTCGAAGGCGCCCAACTGCACGTCTCCACGTTCGGCCTGCACGGCGGCGTGGAATGGCAGATCGATGTTGCGGCCGATGGCCGTTTCCAAGTTGGCGAGCGTGCCACCCGCATGCTGCTCAACAAGTTCATCGCCCAGGAAGAACTGGCAGGCTGGAGCCTGATCAAGGCCCACGCCGCCGCGCTGCCGGCCGCCCAGCAGATCCAGGCCCTCCAGAACGACGGCACCGATGGCGGTGCTGGCACTGGTAAGATGAACATCCACACGCTCAACGAGGTCATCACCACAGCCGACGAGCTTGGCGAGGGTAGCCGCCGCGTTGCGGACATCTACATCACGCCACGTCGCTTCAACGACCTGCGTGCTCAACTGACCGTCTCGGCCCTGCCCGAGTCGATCCGCGAGCAACTGTGGGCCAACGGCCAGGGCAACTCCTCGCCAGCCGATATCCGCATCCACAAGGTGTACAACACCAACCTGGTGGCGGACGACAAGGGTTACGCCTTCACCCAGCGTGATGGCGTGACCTACGGCGTGATGCCCATCCGCGACGAGCTTTCCACCGGTCCCAATCCGATCGCCGCGCTCGAGCACAAGATCGGCGTCATGGGTCGCGAACGCCTCGGCTTCGGCGTCCTCGACGACAAGGGGCTCATCGAAATCACGTTCTGATTTCGGTGCGACCTCAAATCCTGCTCTCAACCACGATCGGGCGCACCCAGTGCGCCCGATCTTTTATTGGGGGCCAAGCATCCGGGGCTGGCCGATAAACCTTACACACCCCCACCAAAGGAGTCTGACATGCCCGAACAACCAAGCGTCGTCGTCCAAACTGCTGAACCCGAGAAAGTGACCGCCAAAGGTGCTGATAAGGGTGACTTTTCATTCTCCAGTGAAAGCGAAAGCGGCGTCAAGAGCAGTCACGCCAAGGTGGCACATAACGCCGCCGAGGTCAATCAGCGATGGAAGCAGCGGATCAAGAAAGATGGCCGCACCGTGTACAAGCTGCCGCCCGAATTGGCAGCCCGAGGATCGGCCGAGGCAAGGCTGGAGTTCGCCAAGCTCGCCGAAGCTCGCGCGTACATGAAGGAGCACTTCCCGGCACAGATGGAGCAGCACAAGCTGACGACTGGCAAGGCACTCAAGCCGATCAAGGCCACCATCGAGCCCAAGCGAACCGTCGCCGACTTTTTGCCGGCCGACCAGGTGCAACAGAACCACACGGTCGCTTCGGCCATGCAAGAAGCCATGAGTCGCCAGCACGCCACTCAGACCACCGGCAACGTCGGCGCCAAAGACACCAGCGCAGCCGCACTCCTGATGAAGCCCGAGGGGGCCGTCATCGAAGAGGTGCCCAAGCTGGATGATGAGACGTTGAAATCCTTGGCCTTCAAGGCATGGCAAAACAGCAAGAACCGACTTGTCCGTGCGTGTCGTGCCGAGGCCAAGAAGCGGGGTCTTCAACTGACCATCTGACCCGGGGGTGCCCATTGGCCACGTCATACGACATCACGCAACTGGTAGGCTGGGCACGCCGCATGGGTGGCGACTCGTTGTCCGTTGTGCGAGAAACCATCACCGCTGATGGCACGGTGCTTTTGGAGTTGTCCAACGACGGCAACATCATCATCACCTCCATCACCGATGATGGCACCCTTGTTGACTCTGCAGAGTACAGCAATGACGGTGGGCTGGTGACATTTACGACGGCTCCAGAAGAGGCGTCTGAGATGTTCGTCATCTACCAACAGTCCACGTACACCGACGATGAGATCATTGCTTTTCTTGAGGACTCTGCCCGCATCGTTGGTGCCGACCTTTGCATTGAGTGGGTAGTGGACACTGACAACCACCTCATCACTCATGATGACGATGGCGTTGTGGACGCCCTGGTTGAGCAGTTGATCATCTTCGCTACGGCCATGACGATTTTCAACGATCGTGCGAACGCGGCCGCCGGCGAGGCAATCCTGATCAAGGACGGTGACACCACCATCGATACGTCAAAGACATCAGGTGCCTTGTCGAAACGAATCGAGTCGTTCACCAAGCAGTACGGTGACATGCTGGTACGTGCCCAACTCAAGCGATTCGGCGGCCACGTGACAGAAGGCGGAGACAATGACCACAAGCACTGCGGGGAATAAATGGCTGATCCCATTCCAAACAAACTGGACGTGCTCTATCGCACGAAGATCACCGCGCTGAACTTGTCTCTGTCCAAGCGGGCCAAGGTTGTTTGTGTCTACCCCGAAACCGTTACGCAATGCCCAAACTGCAAGTACGACCATGTTCACAAGTCCAGCCTGAATGTGTACAACGGCACCGGGCCCGAGCCATTCACTGGCAACAGATGCCCAGTGTGCCGTGGCGTCGGGCAAATTAAGAGCGTGGTACGGCGACGTGTGCAAGCCAACGTCAGGTACAAGCACGGTGACACTGATGGCAACGAGTATCGCGCCCAAGGTGAGATCTTGGAAGGCGATGCCATGATCAAACTGCTGGTCAGGGATCGTGCACCGGTGGACGAGTGCGAGTACCTGCTGCTGGATGGTGTGCGGTACAAGAAGATCGGAACCCCGTTGCAAAGAGGGTTGAAGTCGTACGTGATTGTGCAATACCAACTGAAACTTGACTCGTAATGCCCAACAACGTGTTCATCACCTTGGATACCGGCGTCGGTAGTCCAGTGCGAATGGACGACCGGAAGCTGCGACGTGTCGGGCAAATACTACGAGACTCAGTGATCAAAGAACTGCAGGATGTCACGAACAGGATCCTGCAAACACTGAGAGAGCAATACCGTGTGCACGATCGAGAGCGGATCCGGGGGCCAATGCTTTCGGAGAACTTGAAGAAGGCCTTGGTCAGTGCGGTCATTGTGAATCGTACCGACCAGTTCGGCTCTGGCGATGTGGCCCTGGCTGCCTTCGACTTGGACCGCATTCGGGAACTGACAGCCGACGTAGACCCGGCCGGCGTGTCGTGGTGGGAGTTCTTTGAGCCCGATCGCAAGAGGAGTGGCGACGGCCACGGTAGTTCCGCGTACGGCTTTGTGTGGTTGGACCAGGCAGTGGGTTTGGCCTACGAGTGCGGACAGCAACTTGGCCTTGGGCCCAAGTACACCGAGGCCCTGGCTGCTTACGTCAAGGAAAACTTCAAGGGCAAACATGGTGAAGGCATCATGGTTGAATTGGGGCGGCCGCTGTTTGGCAAATACCCGGAGTTCGGCAACGCCAGCAAGCATGTTGACCCACACCCTGGATTTGAGGCATGGAACATTCTTGCTGAGATCTCACACAGCAAAAGGATGAACCCATTGCTTGAAGAGGCCTTTGAACGGGCCAAGAGATCGGCGGCCGTCCAGATATCGAGACTGTAATGGGAACATCGAAACAACGAAATGCATCGTTCTCCGTGTACTACCGGCTGCTTGTCATCTTGAAGCAGCAAGGGTGGACATACGTGCAGGAAGATGTGCCGTTGAAACTGTCGTCAGGCAGCGCCTACGTGGTGGACCCTGATCACTGGACCGATGACACGATCCAAGACTCAGATCTGCCGTGGGTCTACTTCGACGAGAATGGCGATCCCACCCGACAGGGTGTCCGAGTGTTTGATGATGGCGCAGAGGTCAGTACCAATGACTACGACGTCAACTACCTCACGCAAGAAATCACCATGAACATCGCGGTGGCCGGCGACCTGACCGCCCGACTCGAGGTTTACACCGTCAGACTGCGAGAGGGGTATCCCGATCGCACCGAGTTGAAGCAAGTCCAGCTTCCCATGGTGGCCTACGACCTGCCGTCCACAGAGAACAGGCCCTATGCGATTGGCCGCGCAGACGTTTGGGCCAAACGAGACCTGGTCATCGATATTCTGGCCACCAATGAGGCCCAGCGACAGGATTTGACTGACCAGATCCAACGAAACATCACCAGAATCCCATATTTCAAGTTCGACGCTGAGGGGTACATCAACAGCGATGGTTCCCTGAACACGTCTTTTGATAAAGACGGGAACTTTGTTAAGTCGATGCTTGTTTATGGAAGGAACTACCCCCGCGCGAGTTACTTGCGCCAGCCCAGAGGTGGCTCCGACAAGGAACGGTGGAGAAGCATCGTTCAGCTTGAAATCCAGCGAGTTGAGTGACCATGCACGCAAATTGGGTCACCAATTTTCGTAGTATCTAATGATCAGGAGCCTCCAGAGAACCACTCCGCAACCCAGCAGGGGAGAACAGCATGTCCATCCTTACTCATGAACGCATCAAGCTGACCACAGGTATCCTCGCGAAGACGGGTGTGCTCTGGGGTGAGAACGCACTCCAGTCCATCACCATCGCGCGACACACGCCCAAGACGCCACAACAGGCGATCGGGTACCTGGGTATCGTGGACTACACGTCCGGCACGATCACCTCGGACCTGACGCTGGCCACGATCCTGGTGGAAGGCTGCGACAAGGCCGACGCGGTTGGCAAGACCAACTCGGTCTACAAGTACGCTGGCCGCCAGGCCGTCATTGGTACCGAGAGCTACGTGCTCACGAGTGTGGCCGCCAGCTTCACCGCCGGCAACCCTGCCACGGTCGACTACGGCTACCTCACGTCGGGCATCGCGTCCTTCATGGATGCCCACGAAGAGGCCAATACGCCCGACCCATCGTCTGGTGAGGAGTCGGACTTCGCGGTGGTCATGGGCGACGACGGCTCGGGCTGCAAGTTGCTCGCCACGTGGGACGGCGTCACGCCCGAGACGGGCTACGTGCCCATCATCGACGGCGCCGGCGTGTTCCAAGGCAGCACCCTCGAGGACGAAGGCGTCCCCGCCGGTGTGTCTTCGTTGAACTTCAACGCACGAATCAACCGCGACACCATCCTCGACTTCCGTTCCGCACAGCCTGTGCAGTGGGTGACGACCTACCCGGTCGACATCACCACGGACATCGAGATCTACGAGCACGCCACCACGGCGGGCACCGCCCGCATCGGCGAGTCCGGCTACGACGTGTCCACGTTCCAGCACATCTGGGACGACCTGGCCGAGGTCTCGGTCGTGTCGACCGCGCTCGGCAAGCACCGAACGTACACCCCGCCACCGGTGCTGACCGCTGGCGGCGGCGGCCTGGCGAGCGATGGCGACGTTTACGTCAAGGCCATCGGCATGGAGAAGGTGGACGAGACCGACACCATTTCGGTGAACCGGTACACCACCTACACCATCAACTTCACGGTCGCCGACCTGCTCGTGCCACTGCCCGACGTCGGAACGCTCTAAGCCCTGCTGGAGCAGACGGCTCCAGCCCGCCGATACCAGACATGGACGGGGGCTGGAGCCGTTTATGAGTGACACGAAAGAACAGTTCGACCAGGCACAGATTGACGCGATGAACGCCCATGTGGCTGGATTGCCCGAGGCAGAACAAGCGTCAGCCAAAGAACAGGCGTGCCTGTTTGCGAAGGCATTGGATGATCTGGCCAACTGCAAGGCCGATCGCAACGCCTTGAGAAAAAGCTCAAGCCACTGTTGAAGCATTTGCTGGTGGTCAGCTTGGAAGCCTTGGAAGAGGCCTTGCCGTATGTGCCCGGGGACGGGTCAGAAGCCGAGAAAAGGTTTCGTCGGCTTCGGGCCAGGATGATGAACGTCCACGGCGCCAACGAGCGAGAACTCGTGTCCGTCCTGCAAGACTTTGCAGTCAAGCAGGTGTTTGAACGAGAAGTGGTGAAACGAATCGAAATCCCGGGCGAAGGTGAGTTCAACTTGCCACCCAACGTCAAGATGCCTTCCGAGAAAAGACCTGATACAGCCACAGGAGACTGAACATGGCCCTTAACACTGCCGCCGTCCAAGAACACTTCAAGATCTTCGGCAAGCTGATCTTCATCCACAATCTGGTGACCACCCACCAGGCTGCGTGGGAGAAGGCTGTTGCCGGCCTGTACGACCAGGGCATGGACGCTGTTGCGGCCGATTACGATCTGGCCCGCCTCGTCTTCAACCCGTTCGCCAGCCAAGTTCACAGCGTGATCAACGGCATCAGCAATGCCCCGAACACGGTCAAGAACGCGGTCACGCTCTACCTCAAGAACGAGGTGGCCGAAGGCGTCGACCTCACATCATCCGCGACGCCAGCCGACATCATCGACGGCCTGATCGACGAGATGAACACCAACGGCGACACCGTTGGTGCCTCGGGCACGTACTCGGACGGCTTCGCCGCGTACTTCAACGCCCAGTACAGCAAGACCCTGCCGCAAAGCGGCTCGCCCAACGTCCCGAACTCGTACATCGACGACGACGTCGTCTGATGAACCTGGATTGTGGCTGTGGGGGAGCGCCACGCCCGGCTCTGGTTTCGACCGGGGCCGGGTTTTGCTACAGACGACAATTGAATACTGCCGATACCCGAATTGGGCCGCCCGAGAGCGGCAAATGGGGGAGACACCATCCCGAACCGGTACAAGGAGACGGCTATGCCGACCACCGAACAAGAAACGAAGCGACCATTTCTTTGCAAGCTGGCTGACGATACGTCGGCCTTGCTCACCGTGAGACATCCCAACTACGCCGAACGCGAAGCGGCGGACATGGAATACTCCAAGGTATTCAACAAGTGTGTCCGCAACGGTATCGTTCCGCGCACCACGCTTCACCGCGACCTGGTTGCCCAGAACATCTGGTCCGACAAGCAGGACGAGCATGTGGAAGAGTTGCGGCGTGAAGCGTTGACCATCTCCGAAAAGCTCACCGAGACAAACTGGGACGGCAAGGACGCCGAGAAGGCTGCGTGCGAGAAGGCCCGAGAAGATGCGTTACAAGCCTTCTCAGAGGCTCGCCGCGACCTCGAGTCCATGCTGCAGCACACAGCAGATGGCAAGGCCGACTTCGCCAGTCGCAACGTGCTGATGGCGTGCACACTGGAGTACGCAGCCCACGACGAAGACGGCAAGCCAACCGGCCACCCACGCGCCGGCAAGCGAGTGTGGGACTCAGTCGAAGCGTTCATGGAAGAACAAGACGGCAGCTTGATTGCACGCTGCATGCACGAGTACACCATGTTCAACGCCGGTCTGCCATCGGAGTGGGAGGACCAACTGGCGGCGACCGAGGACGAATCTGAGAACAACGAAGCTCCCGACACGGACACCAAGGATGCAAGCGAAGGCGAACAAGTCAAAGGCGATACGGGAGAGGCACAACTGCCTGCCCCGCCCGCCCCCGATGCGCCCGCTGTCCCCGAGGTGCCCCAAGCCCCAACCGCTGCGTAGTGGGGGCCGTCTGTGAGTCAGGTTGACGCTCAGTATTTCGACAAAGACAACAGGCTGCGCCCTGAGTACATCGACGACCTGCTGGTCGAAGTCGTGACGGGCAAGCACCTGTTTGAATCCCCCATTGAAGCTGGCGTAATCCTGGCGTCGAGGTCGCCTATGCGTGCCGACCACGACGCGGCAAGGATTGTGTACGCCAAGAAGCTGGCCGAGGGTCGGGCTCAGTCGTTGATGAGCCGTGCCGAGATCGAAGAGGAGGCGCTGAAGAACGGCGCCATCAGGCGAGAGGACCGTGCTGACAAGGAGGCCCTGATCACTCTCTTACGTCGGCAAGAGGATGCGCGGCAAAAAACGACTGACCCGACCCAAAAGCTACAGCTTGACACATCCATGGATGAGATCAAGCAGCGGATCATCAAGTACGAGATCGAGGAGGCCAAGATTTTCGTGCACAGCCGTGAGGCCCGGGCCGACAACGCCCGCACCATGTTCCTGGTTTACCGCTGCACTCTTGGCGGCGAAGCATTGGACGAAAGACTGTGGGAGTCATGGGAGGAATGCCAGCAGGCAGATGTCAGAATGATCACTGCCGCTCGCGACGCACACCTCCGCATCCTGACGGGCCTCAGCCAAAGACTGATCCGTGCGGTGGCCAGGTGCAATGAATGGCGAATGAGGTGGCGGGGGGCCAGAGACAGCAATGCGTCACCCTTTGAGGGAAGCAGTGCTGACTGGGACACGAACAAGGTCAACATCGTGTGCTGGAGCAAGTTCTATGACACCGTGTTTGAGCACCCAGATTGCCCTGGGGACAAAATCATCAACGATGATGACGCTCTGCAGCAGTGGATCAACGACCAAACCTCCAATGCGGCCAAGGCCCGGGATCGCAACAACCCCAACAAACCGGCCGAGGCCGGCCAGCGCCCGGTCACGTATATTGACGGCAAAGGCCAGCGAAAGGCGATGAAACATGTGGGCACCCAGCGGAAGCATGTGGGCACGCCCTACCGGATCCGAACGTAGCGGGGAGATGAGTGATGGCCAATCGATGGGCATTTGAGTTTGCGGTCAAGACCAGTGCGGTTAATGATGTCGCCAACGCTGCGCGTGAACTGCAGGCTGCCGGCAAAAACCTCGAGAGCCTTCGTGGGCCTATCAACGATATCGTCAGCAAGGTTGGCCAACTCAGCAAGAACAAGGCGGTGGGCATGTCTGCCATCGCCGCCGGCGTTGAGCAACGAGTCAAACAAGCCCAGAGAGACATCGAGCGACTTGAAAGTCGCATTGACGCCATGCGCCGCGAAGGTATGGGCGGTGGTGGTGCGGGCATCCGCGAGATTCCTGCTACTGGCGGTGGTCAGCGACGTACCCAGGTCACACAAAACGATCGATTGCGATTCATCGCTGATGAACTGGGCATTCCACTGTCACAATTGCAATCCAGCTTCCGTGGCCCCCGGGGCGGCGGCTCGGGGCACGCACTGCCACAGTCTGTGCGGATGGATCCCAACTCCGCATCGCGCCAAGGATTCACACAGAGCCAGTTGACCACTGTTGCCATGCGAACGATTGTCGGTCGACCATTGGACCAAGCCAACAAGACCCTGTCTTCGATTCAATCCATTGTCAACGACGGCTTCAAGCAGATGCCGAAGATGATGGAGTCGGCCGTGAGCAAGATGCTCAAAGATCTGCAGGGTCGACAGGGTCCGCCGCGAAACGACAACACCCCCGACCTGCATGCCCAAGCCCCGCCTGTGGTGCAATCACCGGGCGGTACTCCGCAAACAACGGTCGAGCCATTCGTCCGCGCCTATCGTCTCGTCACGCAACGTCGCAAATTAGTGACAGGAGATGATGAAGGCCACCATGGCACAGCGAAGTTGCACCAAGATGTGCAACGACGCCGTGGTGCGCCCACACCAGAAGAAGAAAAGCAAGTCCAGGGCATTCAGGCCTTTCTTGAGGCCAAGCTGCGGGACATGATGCGACTGGGGATGATCGACCCCAGCGCCCCAATGCGTGGCCACAAACAACTTACCGAGCCGCCGAAGGCTGGCCAACCCATGTCTGTCAAACAGGCATTGGGTGAAGTCATGCGCGAAAACAACGCCCAGCTTCGCCGTGACTTTCCGCTAATCATGAATGGCTCCACCAGTGTGGAAGGCACTGGCCTGATTGGTGCTGCCGCTGATCGCAAGGACGACCGTGGACAACTTAATGCACGACTCCGCGCATGGCTGGCCGCCAATAGCACCGACGCATCGTTGCAGCTTGTTGAACTCAAAGCCATTCGTCGTGGCGTGGATCAAATCCTCAAGCACGGCCTCAAAGGTATTGGCACCATTCGTGACAGCAGTGCGAAAGAGGCGCCAAGCGACAAGTCAAAGAAAGAAATCCCAGCCGAATCGATGCTCTTTGCCAAGAGCAAGATTGACCCTGGCAACATGGTTGAACTGCTCAAGGACAAGGACAGCGGTCAAAAGCCAATCACAGAGACAGATCTCAAGCGAACACTTGAGGCCCTACATGCTCGCCAGGCTGAGTTGCTGAAAGGTCTGCCACTTATTCAAGACACCTTGAAGGGCAAGCCTCGTGGCGAGCAGCAGGCTATTTTGAGCGCCACGTTCAAGCAAGCCCTTGAGAAGCAAGCCACTACTCTGCAGACAGCCTTGCAAAAAGCTGTTGCACAGGGGATGGACCCACAGAAGATCTTGGGCCCACTGATGGCCCAATCACCACTCAAGAACGTCAAGGGTGCTCCAGCAATGGTTTTGCAAGACGCAGGCCTTGCCAAAATTGATGATCTGGTTCGACAAGTCATGGCCGCCGACAAGCACGACAGCCGTGGTGATGGCGACTTCTGGCGCCGTGCAATGGCTTCTCGCACCGGTGCCTCTCAAACCTTCGGCACCATGCGCAACGACGCTGGGGGCGGCCGTGGGTCGGTTGACACCAATCGGGGCATGTACCGAGGCAATGTGCCGCTTGGCGACCAGTTCGCCGACGCCACCCGTCGTGCGGCATTGTATGGCTCGGCGGCCGGCATGCTTTACGGCGGTGCTCGCAGCATCCAAGAGGGTGTTGCGACGATGTCGGACTTCGAAGAGCAGATGATCGCGATTGATCGTGTGCTGAATCCGATCGGCGCCAACATGGCTCGCGTTAGTGCGGAGGCCAAGAACCTCGGCCAAGAGTTTGGCCAATCGATCATTGAGGTCGGATCTGCGATGCAGATCTACGCACAGCAGGGCAAAGACACCAGCCAAATTGTTGAGCAAACCAAAGTCGCGCTGATGTCAGCCAACGTCACTACGTTAGATGTGGTGCAATCAGTTGAAGCCCTGACTGCTACACAAAAGCAGTTCCGAATGGCATCGACTCAAACGATTCGTATTCTGGACGCATGGAACGAAGTTGAAAACACCACATCGGTGAACACCGAAGTGCTCGCCGGCGCACTGCGAACCGTTGGTACAACGGCTCGATTGTCTGGCATGGACTTTGAGAGCTTCTTGGGTGTCGTCGCATCCGTTGGCGAGGCCACGCGAAAGACTGGCCAAGCGATCGGCAACTCTCTCAAGTTCATGTTCCAGCGACTGCGGCAGGACAAAGCTATCACCGCATTGCAGGATGTGGGCGTATTCTCCATTGATATCGATGGCAACATTGCCGACGCCGATCGTACGCTTCAAATGCTGCGAGACCGGTGGGACAACCTCAGCGACGCACAACGACAGAACACGGCCGTGTCCATTGCTGGCACACGGCACGCCAACGACTTCTTGGTCCTCATGGAGACATGGGATCGCGCTCTGGACATTGCGGCCACCGCTCAGTTGAGCCATGGCTCTGCAATGCGCGAGAACGAAAAGACCATGGAGTCTATGAACAAGAAGGTTGCCCAACTCAAGGCGTCGTATCAGTCGCTGTGGGCATCGCTTGGTGAGTCGGGTGCGCTTGATATGCTCAAAGCCGCCGCCGATGGGTTGCGTGGCATCCTGAATTTGGTCAAGGGCATTGGAGATCTCGGCGGCAACCTCACCGGCGGCCTGGCCGGTGTCGCAGCCTTGGCTGGCGCGGGTGCCTCGGCCTACATGGCATATGGTGGCGCCGGCATCGGCCTGCCAATGGCGTGGGCGCCGCAGTCCATCCAGCAAGGACACGGGGTTCTCCAGCAGCAACGGCCCAACATGATGGCATCCATGAGTCGTGGCAGAATGATGTCACGGACTGGGGTACCTATGGGCGGCATGGATCCCATGATGATGTCGTCTCTGATGGCATCTCAAATGAATCCGCGAATCATGACGCCACAGGGCCAGGCGGGTGGCGGCCAGGCAGTGCCTTCTCGTGCCATGGTCCAGCCCAGCCGTGGGCTGGCCAATACTGTTGGCGCCGTGGTCACCATCGAGATGCTGCGAGGCATGGTGAATCGTGCCGAGCCCGACAGCGAGTTTCGGGGGCCAAGCCTCTCCAAAACTGCAACCAATGTCGGGGCGACCACACTGACCACAGGCTTGGCCGCACGACAACTCATGCAGGGCCCTGGCATCATGAAGGCACTGGGCGTGCTGACCCTGATTGCTGGCGGCAAGGCTGCGTTTGATGACATCAGTGATTTCACTTCGGGCGGCCAAGGCTCGCAAACTCCCCAAGATCGAATGGATGAACTTGGGGCGCTTCAGACCACGGTCAACGACACTCTGAATCGCATCCGTGAAACACGACGCGGCCTACGGGACGGCACCGAAGACACAGATGTCTTCCAACAACGAGAATTGATCGATACCATCAATGCCATCGCCCCGGGCACCGCCGGTGGCGATATGCCATTGCTCGATGCGTTGAACAAATCTGAGAAACGATTGCAAGAAATCGTCAAAGAACTCAGAGCCCAACGTGCCGAGGGTGTCAACAAGTTGTTAGCCGATCGGTTTGCTGAAAGCGAAACCAGAGCAATGGAATCGCGGCGGGCCGAGCTTGAGTCACTATTGGCATCCACGCCGCAGGGCAACATCGATCGACGGCTGCAGATTACCGCATCGTTGAACCAGGTCAAAACGGATCTGTCCAATGCCCTGCTTGAACCATTGAAGGCACAAGCCAAGTTGGCTGGTGGCGCTGATAATGTTGGGTTTGGCATTATCAATGCATCCAATGTGAGCAACTACGCTGACCGTGCCGGTGTCAACCAAGAGCGGCTGATGCGACAACTACTCGACGCCTTCCTTGAGGCGCGAAGTGGTCGCTCGCTGGATATCGACAAGCTGTTGAAAGGCGAGAGCGCCATTGAAGCTGGCAGTCGGGGCTTCGTGCAACTCGATCGCGGAGGGCCCGTCTTCCGCATCGCCGATATGCAGGAAGTCAACATTGTTGATGGCAAAGTTGACGAGTGGCGTCGCAAGCTCATGGATACTGGCGGTGTTCTGGTCGAGGCCTTTGACACATTCAATGGCCGGCAATTCCGTGAAGCTGAATCGTTCCGCAAACTGATCAACGACTACACCAAGGCTGTGGGTGCGCTGATTGGTAAGAACGAAGAACTCATCGCAAGCATGCAGTTTGTCAATCGCTCGATGCTTGCGGCCGAGGGCCCGTTTGGCGGAACGGCCACCACCGATCTACAAGCAGGAAATCGAATCACCGGTGAGTTGCTGCGGATTCAACAACAAGGACAGCAGCAGCTATTCCCAGATCGCCCCGCTGACGCCGGTGCCCAACAAGACTTCTTCCAGCAAATGGTGTCACGCATCAACGCTGTGAACGAATCGGGTCGCGGCATTTCGTTGTCGGGCCTGATGGATGCACAGCGTGGGCTTGCCGAAAACACACAGTCTGTCGCAGATATGTTCCGCACCTTTGCCGATCAAGCCATTACCAGCGCAGAGTCGGGGTCGTTGGACAGTGGCGTCGTCAACGGTCTCAAAGAAGCATTCCGTCCGGAACAATGGAACCGCATCAATCAATTGCTGGTTAACCTGACCACACAGGAGGCTGGGTCCGCTGAGTTTGAACGAATCGCAGGGGCGGTTCGTGACGCTGTGGTTTCAGAGTTCACACAACAAGAGAACGCAGCATCTCGCCAACTTAACCAGGCAATGCGAAGCCAGCTTGAGGCACTACAGACCGCGTTCCGCGAAACACAAGACCAACTTGCTTCGGCCTTGGCCAACGCCCAAGCCACCGGCATGAACACACAACAGTTCATGCAGACGCCCGACGCTCAGCAGGCTCAGCAGAACTTGATGCAACTGCAATCCGCGATGGAGGGTGCACTATCGCAGATGCAGAACATCGCTGGCCGAGCACAGAGGAATGAATCCGCTTCGGGCTCGGGATTGGAGTTGCTCAAGAAGAACGTAAGAGAGATGGAGGCCAGCGTTGAGGCTACTGGCAACGTCACTCGCAACCTGAACAAGAACCTTGATTCGTTGGCAGAGGGTGTCAATAAGGTATTCAACGAAATCGAGGGCCGTGTTCAAGGTCGTGTTGCCGGCATGGGCTTGACGGGCACTGCCGCTGACAACATGACCATTCGTCTGTTGCAGGAAGAGTTCCGCAAACTGGATCCAGACGACCCGCGTCGTGGCGAAACCCAGCGACAGATCCGTGACGCGATCGACCAAAGCAAGCTCAGCCGCAATGCTGAACTACAACGTCGTCAGTCTGCTCGCTCGAGTGTGCTTGGCGCAGCGATGAACGCACAAACCCTTGGCCGTCTTGGCATGGGTGGCGATGGCATGCAGACATTTGTTGATGCCGTCTCGAGCGATTTCCGAGACAGCATCCAAATGTTCTTGGCTGCCAACCAGCAGCAAATTGCTCAACTCACAGGGCCACAGCGTGGTGAGTTTGTTGACAAACTGGTGACCACGTTGTCGCCAATGGCTGATCGCATTCGCGAAATGGAAGGCAACGACAGGGGTATGAATTACCTGTTGGCTTCACAGTCGGAGCAGATGGGCGCCGACATGCTTCGCAGCCAACTGCGATCAGGCGTCTCGGCGGCCGACGCACTGAGCGACCCCAAGATGCGAATGGTTGTAAAGGACAGCGCACTGTTGCGTGAGATCCTTGAAGAAAGCCTGAATAACGATACCGCAGAAAAGGCACTGCAGTACCAGGCAGACACCGCATCGAATACCGCTGCGATGGCCAATGCATTCACGGCCATGAGTGCATACTTGCGATCAATGCTGGCAAAGGGCACCGGGGGTGGCCCGGCCAAGGGTTTTATGCACGGCACAATCGGCGACACTTCCCCCGTCACTAAAAACGGTCGCATCAGTGGCACCAATGTTGTAACAGTGCACGATGGCGAAGTGATCCTCAACAAAGAACAGGCTGACCATGTTGGTCGATCGTTCAAATTGCCCGGCTTTGAAACTGGTACGTTGAGTGGTTTGCAAAGCACATTCCTTCGTGACCCATTTGGCGTACCGGATGATTTGAAGAGTTGGTTTGAAAACGTGGTAGGTGTCGACTCGCGATACCGACCCCAAAGCCCGTCGTACGCCAAAGAATTGTTGGCACCGGTTTTGGAAAACAATGCCAAAATGTTTCGTGCCATGGAGTCACAGGGTGCAAGGGGCTATCTTGCGGGCGACCTTGCACTTGAAGGCGAACAATTCCTTGGACGTTTTGACCCCACAACACGCGCAGGGTTTGTGGCCACCAGCGGCAACCGAGGCTCGGTCCAGGTGCCCGGCTATGTGATGCGTGACACATTTGTCCACGAACATTTAGGGCATGGCTTAGACTGGGCAGGGACAGGCTTCGATCGTCGGCTTGCTATGTCGACTGCTGACCCCAAAATGCGACCCATCATGGAAGATGTGGCACATGCTATACATCAACCTGGTTCCCGGTGGGCGACGTATGGAGAGGTGTTTGAGCATTCGGACGAAATGTTCGCAAGCGAATTATTTGCCGATGCCGCAGCGGCTCATCGTGGATATTCGCCATCGTATTATGCTGGCTCACTTGACGATTATACTCGATCTGGAATTGGTCAACGACTAATGGGTCGTTATGACGAGTTGTCTGATTTATACATGCGGTATGGACCGGATGCCGGTCGCAACATTCCTGGTAGTTACATGGCATCTGCCACCGGTGCCAACCCAAGTGCCAATGCGGGCCAATTCATGTTCCCAGAAAAGTGGGACTTGAAACCAGCGACATACAACAAACGAACCCTGGACTTCGACACCGACCTTGATCGTGCATTGTTTGAAGCTGGCGGCAAGGGTCGACAAGCTCACCCGCAGCGTGAGTTGATCATGCAACTGCTCGAGGCCCACACCGGCAAGACTCGTGGTGAGTTGGTCGAGATGGGCAAAGGGGTCCGCACCAGTGTGAGAGAACTGGTGGGGGCCGCCGATGATGTTGACGACCTGGTTCGCGTCCCACAAATGAGTGGCGAGCTTGGCGATGACATCGCTGTGTTCGCACGTCGTGCCGAAAGTGCTTTGGACATTGATGATGCATTAGCAGAGTTTGCGCAACGAGTTGAGAATGCACAGATCGAGAGTGCTTTCTCCAAGCAATTCGATGCCACCAGCCGATTCGCACGCCACAGCGGTCGCTTTGCCCAATGGGCGGGCATGTCTGAAAAGCTCAATGTTGTTCTGGGCATGGGCAACCCGAAAGAGGCACGAACTGTACTTGGCGCCTTCCGCCAATTTGAGGCCATGGGATCTCAAATGGGCGTGAGTGATGACATCATTCGTGCCACAATGGACACGTTTGGGGTTCAGGGCATCCGAAGTTTGACTGACCAACTGGATGATGCGAATCGGCTAATGCAACAAGAGGGCATCGGCTACTTTGCCCGTCGTAACATCCTGAATCACATGAAGCAGTCTCGTGCCGCTAAACTGCCATACTACGCTCTGGCCGGCGGCGGCGAAGCATCTCTTGACGCAGCCAGTGGTGCCCTGCAACTGGCCAAGGGTCGTCGCATTGAAGTTCTTGGTGCCAGTGGTCGCTTTGGCGGCAGCCAGGCTCAAATGCTGGCCTCTGTCTTGGCCCATGAAGGTGCGCACTTCTTCACGCAATCGATGAACACGCAGTTTGGCGCCCTTGGTCAAGCTGTTGACATCGCACGCCAAGCCGGTGGGGCGGCTGAGTTGGGTGCTGCAGGCGTCGGGAGTCGACAGGCCAACCTCAATCGACGATTGTTCCAAATGATCGCCAGTGCACAAGACCCGGGCATGCAAATGTCTGTTGCTCGTGTGCTGCAGAATTACGAAGCGGGCGGCGTCTTGTATGGCCAGATGATCGCCAAAGACCCGTTGGGGTTCATGCGATCCCATCACATGAGCAACTTCGTGCACGAGGTCATTGGCCACCGTGTGCAGTTGGCCAATCGCGGGTTTCCGTTGCCAGATGGTATGCGTGCCATGCTTGGGGCGGCGGCCCAGGATTCGCACCGCCTGATCGAAGCACTGCAATCAGGCAAGGTGACGCCCGATCAATTCATGAAGATGATGATGGGTTCGCAGGACGACATGGCTCGCCTCCTTGGGTCCATGGGGTACACCGGCCATGGCGCCGAAGCGGGCATGATGCAATTGGCCAAGACTGGTCGTGCCGCTATCCCGCACTCACGGTCTCGTGTTGAGGCACTGCTCAGACAGTTCGGCGATGTTGACACCGGACTGGACACTGCCGAAGCCATGGGCCGTGGTCAGATGATGTCGCGTGCCAGACCGGGTCGCGGCGCCGCTGCAATGGCAGCTATCCAGCAATCACTTGAGGACGCGGGCCAGATGTCGGGCGTGCAACAATCGGCGCCACGGGGCGGTTCTGGCGTGCCCAGTCGGCCGGCCGCCGGTGCGATCAATATGACTCAATGGAGCAATGCGGTTGACGACATCGCCAGGGCTTCGGGCCTACCGCGTGATGTTGTTGCCGGCTTGGCGCGTGAAGTCCAAGGCTTCGACATGATCATGGACGGCCGAATGAGCGTGGAGGCGATGGCACGCCACTTCGGACAAGAGGCCGCCACACGGACAAGGCCGGCGGTCACTGACCCATTCCGGGGCCGTGGGTTGGCTGGCAGCATCTTGCCGCCAATGCATCGCATGGAGCCACCTCCTACCCCGGTTGGGGAGGCAACTCAAATCAGTCCATCACGTCGTGCTGCCGCCCCCGGGGCCGCTGCACCGCACGAAGCACTCAAAGGGTTCGGCGATAGTCGTTGGGCACGCATGCGAGACGCCGCCGACGATGTGACCAGGTTCATCACAGACAACCCAGTTGCGCAGCGATTGGGCGATGCTGTTCGCAGCCCATACGCACAGCTTGGCTTGTCTGGCTTCTTGTTGGCCGACGCCTTCTACGGCGAGGATGTCGCACACTCACTGGGTGGCGATCGTGGCAAGCGGATCCACAAAGAACTGTGGCAGCCAGGCATGAGAGAGTTGTTCCACCTGCTGGGCCTCAAGTGGGCTATGCAGGGTCGTGGCTATTTGGGCATTCGGCCAGTCCAGTGGCTGATGCGCACAGGGGCCGGGTGGCTGGACAAATCACTGGTGACGTCCAAAGCACTCCAGGGCCTGACTACGGCCGCCGAATATGAAGCCAAGCTACTGCAACTGGCCAAAGCCGGCAGCGGCGCCGGTGTGCGTGCCAATGTCGCCCGTGGGCTCGTTCGCGGTGCCACCGGCATGAACGCAGCACAAGGTGCGCTCGCCAAGGGAATGGTGCCGCATGCGATCGCAGAACTCGCCTTCTTGGCTGGTGAGCTTGGATTTGCCGGCGCTCGTGAGCTTGGCTGGGTCACAGACCAATCCAGTGCTGGCGTGCTCAACGCCGAAGACACGGCCAGTTCTGGGTCTGCCATACTCGGCGGCGGTTACACCGCCCTGCTTACCGGCGCCTACTCACTCTACGACGGCGGCGAAGCGTTCAAAGGCATGATGGGCTCTGGTGACCAAGGCGCTATTGCGGGCGATCGACTGCGATCGTTCATGCGAGGTAACGCATACGTTCAAGACGCTGAATGGTATGAGTCGCGATTCCAAGGCATTTACGGCAGTGACCTTGGCAACCCTCGCGGGGCGATCGATGACATGGCATTCTTCTACGGCGAATGGTGGCGAGCCGCCACGGGCCGTCAGCAGTCTGGCCCTGTGCGAGAGTTCCAAAACGCTGTGGCTGAAATGCAGATGCTGGACCAATGGAGCAGCCTGTCTCGCGTGCTGCGAACGCCGACCATGGCCTTTGTGAAGCCGTACGAGATGGAAAGCCTGTTCCCCCAGATGACGAAGGACAAGCTGGACCCACGAAATGGGTTGCCCGAGGATAGTTCCGCGATTATCCGTGCTCGCATCGCTCAGTTGAAGGTGCAGATGGACGAGCTTGGCGGATCCGGCGACAAGCCAGGCTTGATCAAGCAATACCAGAAGATGGTCGCACGCATGCCCGAGTCGGACCGAGCAGGCACCAAGGGTCGTGTGGGCCAGCTTCAATCCCTGCTGGCCGACTTGGGCCAAAGGCGAAGTGCACTCCAGGTGCTCGCCGACCGTGCCGCGTACTACAACAGCGAGGTTCGGGCCAGCGGCGCCGCCAACGCACAACGGCGTGGCATCATTGACCCGACTTCGTTCTATCGTATGGGCCTGCAACTCCAGGGGTCCAACCCCGCTGGCTATGAGAAGTTGATGGGCATGGCGGGGCCAGCAGCGATCGAGCAAGTGTTGCGTGCTACAGGTATGGGCGACTTGGCGAACATCCCAAGTGGCATTCGTTCTGACATCAGCCTGGCATCCATGGCTTTGCCACCAGGTCACAATGTGCAGGACTTGATCTCTAAGATCAGCGGCAAACCCATCAGCACAGAGATGAGTGATGATGTGCTCGTGGAACTGTTGAAGTCATGGGTGCAGACACGTCGCAAGGAGCGCAAGGACAAGGTGCCCAAGTTTGCCGGCCCCGACTGGCTGTTGACGGCCTACAAGTACGGCATCGGCGATAGCCGTCGCGCGGCACTTGAGCGACAAGGCAAGATCATGGACACGGGGGCCATCGATCCAGGCATGGCCAAACTCGTCCAAGAAGTGACCGGCGACATCAATGCTGAAAAGCGATTCAAGATCATCCAGGGGGCACTCCAATCGTCGAATGCGCATGGCGCATATCACGAGAAATACAGCGATATCGCTGGTCAATTGGGCAAATGGTCCGAGCGCCTGGGGTTCAGCTACACTCCGGGTGCCAACTTGGACAGCATCTCAAGTGCCCTGACATCATTTGAGAAGCAATCCCCGTTCTTGTACTCAGGGATCTCGGGGCTGGACTCGTCTCACACCGAATTGATCGCCCAGTTGGCTCACTACAACAAATCCTTCCACAGCATGCCAAAGCCGCTGCAGAAGCTGTACTCGTCGCACGTGGGCGATGTGGCGAAGCTGGAAGACGTGACGGCCCTGGATCTTTTGGGTGTGGGGCCAGTGAAGAACCCAGACGCCCTGTCGAAGATGTATCGTGGCCTACTTGGGCAATATGGCAAGTTGTCGGCCCAGATGCCGGCGGCCCATAGTGCCAACAGTCAGTATGCACGCATGCTGCGAGAAGCAAAGGAGCACGACGCCCGATTCAAGCCCATGGCCATGGAACGTCGCATGGTGGGCGAGCATGAAATGGTCCAGGTGCCTGGCACCGATAGCTATGTGAACGCCAACAACTGGCTTGGTCGCCGCATCGCCAGCAAGGTGCGCAACACACAAATGAGGCAATCCAAGGCAGCCTCTCGTGGCGTTGCTACGGTGCGGGGTATCTCCAATGTCTTCGGACGTGGCCATACGCAAAGCGAGGCCGGCTTCTGGCGATTGGTCAACTCGAGATCTCCAGGCATGGCCGCTGACGGCCAGCGGTGGTCGTCGTTGACTGACGACCTCAGTTATTACGAGGGCCTGGATAGCTCAGACCCAGCGGTTCTCCAACATGTGTTCCGCCTCAAGGCAGACCGCATGGCACTTGAGAATTCCAGCAAGTTCGGACCACGCGCCCTGGAGCAACTGCACAACATGAAGGGGCAGGCTGTGAAGCGGGAAATGGCCGCCGCACAGTCGGATGCTCAACTTCGTGAGGCTCGCAAGTTGCACGAAGAAGGGTCCAAGGCGGCCCGCGACTTCCTGGGAATGCCCAGCTTCGCCTCTGGCACTCACGCGAAACGTGGGTCTCACATGGTGGACGCCAGCGGCCGACTCCGCGAGGACACCGTTGCGCAACTGCATGCCGGCGAAATGGTGGTACCGGCTCATCAGGTGAATGACATCCTGCCACACTTCGAGCAAGGCACCACCGCTCCAATGCAGGCCATGATGGACTTGTGGCACAGTCACAAATCCAAGAGTCGCGATCGTGAGCGGATGGAGAAGCTGCTGGAGAAGATGACTCGATCTGGTTTGATCGTTGGCCAGACGGCATTTGACGACGAGACTTATCAGTCATTCCAGCGACGACTGGGTTCGGCCACTCTGGACGGCGCCGATTACGAGTGGATGCACGACAACGTGCAGAAGACCATGGGCATGCCCCTGGACGCTGCTCTATACATGAAGTGGATCAGTCGGCACAACATCAGCACCAAGAAAGACATGCCTGGCCTCAAAATGGATGGTGGGCGTGTGGTGGGCATTGATGAATCTCACAAAATCTCGAGCAGTGCCGCTCTAAGTCGCCTGCTGCGTGCTCGTCGACAACACCGGGCAGAGCAAGACTCTGGTGGCCAAATCGACCTGTTCAAGCGGCTGTCTGCGCTCGATCAGAACTGGCAGGAAAGCCGAGCCCTTGTCAGTAATGTGCCGGGCATGGACAAGAAGACGCCGCAGTATGCAGCAATGGACAAGGCGGCCACGTACATGGGCCTCCAAAGCCCAGAAGACTTGTCCACAGCCCTGCGTGTGATGAGGGGCGGGTCCGAGGCCCTGAGTGCGATGCCGGCCCACGAACGTGACAACGCCGCCCTGTACGCTTCCATCCTGCAGCGAAGCATTGTTGGCGATGACGAACACGTAAGCGGTGTGCGGCACCGAGACCTGGCCTTGCAGGACCGAATGGACCGGTTCACGACTGACGACATCAAGGACTACTACGCACGCGCCCAGGGGCGACGTGACACCGAGGCGGCCCTCCGGGGGGCTGGCGGGCAGTCTGGGGCCCAGAAGGCCAAGCAGGCGGCTGAGGCGGCCCAGCGTCAGCGTGAGGCGGAGATCGAGGCCGGGCGCCGCAAGGCCGCCAGCAGGGCCAAGACGCCCGCACAGGCCGCCTACGACGACTGGCGGGCCAAGCAGGACAAGCAGCGGGCTATGCGGCGGCAAGAGGCCGAGGAACGCCTCCAGCGAGCCATCAGCCAAGGCCCGTTCTCTCAGATGCGGCCCTCAATCACCGCAGAGGACGAGGCGGCTATGGATGCCGCCCGGGCCCGCCGACACGAGGCGGCCAAGCGAATGATGGAAGAGTCCGCGCAGGGCAAGGTTCCTATGCGGCCGTCCATCACCGATCCAGACGCCCGCGTGCCCAAGCATGTGGCTGAGTTCATGCGTCGCCGGTCTCGCCGACGACAGGTGGGGCCGACCCCAATTCCTGTGGCCGGATCCGCCGGAGAGGCCGCCCGCGCGGTTGAGCACTTGCACTCCCAGACCAATGCGGCGGCCGCGCCACCGGATGTGTCAGTCTTTGGGCGTCGCCCGGCGACATCCACCGGTGAGGTCGGGGGCGGCGACTCGGCTCAAATGGGCCAGATCTTGAATCGCCTGGATGCGTTCGTCGCAGACGTGCGGCAATTCATGGAGAGCTTCGGCGCAGATGGTTTCAATGGTAAGATGGAGCATTCGGGCAACATCACACTCTCGGCCGACAGCGGTCTCGAGGGGATGATGGAGCAATTGATTGCCCTGTTGAAACAGAAGATTGGACTGGATCCCGAAGCAGACGGTCCCAAGCAAAACAAAATCATCCCACAGAGTACCACTGAGTAATGTCCATCAACGGCATTGACAACATCAGCTTTGCTAACAGCCTTGGAACCATCGAGTTCCAACGCTGTTTAATTGGGCTGATCGATCAATGGAGTTGGAATGGCCGATCCATCAAGAGGGTGAAGAACATCAACATCCAGGGCCACGTTCAGCGTGCCACTCCCACCGAAGGATTTGAAGCCATCTTCACCGGCGACAACGACTCGGGCAAAGGCGACCGTGGCACATTGGCACTGCCTTGGGCCATACTGACAGATGTATCCCCGCTGAGCATCGAATACTCCAATGATCCATGGCTGGACTTTGTGCCGGTAACAGCAACATTCCGCGACGATGAGCCAGACTCCAATCTGTACTCGATGCATTGGTTCGATCTGATTCTGCATAACCCAAAGATTCAATTCCCTGTTGCTGAGCGACGGCTGAAAGATTACTACGTGCAAATGCCACTGAATGGCTCGGCGTACATCGACTCAGACAGCCACTACTGGGGCCCACTCCGGGTGCGACCTCCGCACGAGCGAATGTCATTCCAGGTAACAGGCACACTCAAGATGGAAGAGGTGCCCGGGCTGCTGGGCAATGTGAAAGCAGAGCCGTCGCCAACTCTCACCCCACCACAGAGGCTGGCGTTTATCGCTGATCAAATCCAACAGCGACGTGGCACATCCTCAGAGACACTAACCGGCGGGCCGGCTGTCGGGTGGCCGAGAACCTTCATGTTGACTGATGCCATCCCAGAGTTGGATGATGACCTCGACATTGCCCATTGCTTTGTGGCCTCGGCCAGTGCGAGGTGGGACGTAGAGAAAAACACAACATCTGTTGCCATCAATTTGATGGCGCCGCCGCAGAAGATTTGGAAGGACGTTTGATGTCAGTCGTGAGCTTTGAGCAAATCACGAGATTGGAGCCCGAGGCCGCTTCCGGCATCGACGGTTTGCCGTCGACTGACTCGTTGCCACTTGGGCCGATCACCGGCGGCGGCGATCGTACAACGCTCTACGACCCAAGCTGGGGCTACTACACCTTTGCCCAGCGAATCGGGATGGAGTTTGATGACGCCAACGAGTACATCAGCGAAGCCACGTTTGAAATCAAGGGCGCATTTACACCCAATGCCGAAGTTGAATTGGGCAACGCAACCGAAGGAGATGAAGCGGGCCTGTTCAACAGGTTGGTCGAGAAATTCACTGACCTTGAAACACTGTTTGAGACAGCCGGTGGCGCAGAGGCGCCGGCCGACTACAACAATTGGTGCACCGACCTTGATGACCGTGTCATTGTGCTGCCGTTGCCATTGAAGGACGCCAACGGTGATCGCATCTATGCCTTCCCGGTGACGCTGGCTCTTGAGGCAACGCAATTCCCCAACGGCGTGTTTTATACCGCCACCCTGGTGGAAGCCAAGAAGCCGCCGGCCAAACTGGTGCTCAATGACGTGGTTGTGGATAACGGCGTAGTAGTCTTGGTGCCGCCTACGCCCCAACTGGTGCAACATAAGATGTGGGCCGCTCAAGGCACGGTAGTTCAGGTTAAGAACTACACACAGCTTCAAGCTGATTTCAGCGGGTCACTACCAGCCCCACAAGGTGGCGATCACATGGTGCACGACTCGCAACGACAGTTGCTGGATTCATTGGAAGACGGAACATTGACAGCCAAGGTTCACTACCTTGACAACTTGGGATCGGTGCAGCAGAGCACACTATGGGAGAACATGTTTGTTCTCACCCCGCGATCCAACTTGGACGCGAGGGCGGAATCGGGACAAGTTTCAGTACGAGGTAGCTTGTAATGGCACTTGCAGATTGGGCCACATTATCGTCGCAGTCATCCGGTCACGCATTGCGTACGTTTGGATATGAAATCCAAACGAGCTTTGATGGCGGCAGCACCTGGGAGTCTGATGTTGTCTCTGAGTTGGAGACGATTCGCTATCACTATGGCAGCCAGAACGGCTATGCGCAGTTCAAGCTGTGGGATAGGGATACGATCACCGTGCGATCTGGCCAATCCAAGCCGCCAGCCGCAAAGATGCCCACCCCGCTGAACAACATGCGAGTACAAATCTATGTGAGCGACGGCGGGTCCGCAGACCTGGTGTTCTACGGTATCGTCAACAACATTCACGAAACACGCACTGACGAAGGCACTGTGTTCACCTGCAGAGCAAAGAGCTACATCGCTGTATTGGATGAGCTTCACATCACTGCTGCATTCAACAAGAAGAATGACACTCTAAATCCACAGCCGGTGTTCTCTGCGGGCACAGGTTCGTTGACAGAGAATCGCTTGTTCACAGTGTACGAAATCATCAATGAGATCTTGGCCTTTGATGACGCATGGGACACTGATCAAATCTTCACCACATCCGATGTTGACTGGAATGGACTGGACACCGACCCTCGCTTGGGTCGTTTTGTGCCCAATGAAATCAACTTCGACAACACACCAAAGGGCCAAGCCATCACAGAGGTGTTGCAGCGCGCTGGCAACTTTCACATGTGGTACGACCATGCGAATCATCGCATTCGCATTGTTGAGTTGAATCTGGCATGCAATCGCGTGGGCAGTGAGTGGGACATTGTTTTTCCCAACTTGGAAGATCTGGGTGGAGATTTCAGCTTCAACTACGCTCACTCATTTCAGATCAAACACGACAACACCGACTGGTCGACCACCGACAGCGCCAATGTGGTGCGTGTCACCGGTGCACCGATACGTTTCTATTCGGGTAATTACTTCATTCCCGAACAAGTCACCGGCGACCACGCGGCCCAAATCGAAAACGACACCGTTGCCAACCAGCAAGCTCGTGCGATCAATCTTGACAATTGCCAATATCGCTTCAACAGCGAACGATCTGATGACCCAGTCAAAGACTACCGCAAACGACAGAATGTGGTGGTGGGTGCGCCGCTGTTTCCGGATTGGAACATCTACGAAGACTGGTGGCCAGAGGTGGTCGAGCTTCTGCATGTGGTACTGCCCGATGGCGTTAACGTGCAGATCACTGATCGCTTTGCTGCCCTCGCCAAAACAGAAGCAGATTATGTGACTGATCCTCCCCAGATTGAGTTTGAGCCAACCACGCGAGGCTATGAGGACGCCCTGGGCAAGCTGAGCATTCTGCGCACTGACCACCTCAAGGCATACCAGGCGTGGCATGCGCCAGACACTTGCCCAGCATGTCAAGGGTCTGGCTTGGTGTCATCGGTTTATACTAACTCGGCGAATGAGCCTGAGTTTGAAGTCGTCACCAATCGAGGGCCAGACGGCCGCAATCGTCGATCAGTGCGAGTGACCAATTGGCGATTCAATCCTTCTCGATTTGGAGAATCAAATCCAACCCTGCAAAGCTATGGCTTGTCGCCATGGTCGACATCGCCAGACCAGCCATATCCAATTCCTTGGAAGAACATGTGCCCTGTGTGTCGGGGTGTTGGTCGGCAGCCCGAGTACAAGATCCGCAACATCAACGGGGACTTGGTCGAGGCCCGCACCAGCCATCTATTGAATGCATCACAGGCTGACGAGATCTTGATCGATCCTGAGAACACCGCAACATCCACCGAGACGTGGCAAGACGCACAGACACGCGCGACCGTGCAAGAATCTCCATTGGTGCAAGTTGAATCATCTTTTGATCGCCGGCCGCTACCCAAGTACGAGCATCGCAACAAAGAGTTCAAAGACATCAATGAGTTGGATCGCAAGGATGCAAACGGCAAGATCACTGTAGAGAGCGACGAGCAGACCCACTACTACCCACACCCGTTAGGATACGAGGACAATCACAAGCTACTCTACAACCAGGCAGGCTATGCTGCGACTGACCCTGAATCGAGGTTGATCCCCGACAACTGGACGGCCAAAGCGGTCTTCACCACCGTCGAAACATCGTCGCCGGTACCGTATCGCATTGACTACAAATTGGGCCGCGTCCTCTTTGAAGACCCGGTATTCATTCGATGTCTGTGTGAGGTGGAGCACATCTCGCGAGAGGGCGAGCGACAGACCAAGTTGCGTGTCGGGCCAGATGGTTGGCTCAAAACCACCGGCCGGCCAGACGCCAAGAACAACAAGACGCAACGACGTGGCGTCACAATGAACGTCAACAACTTCCCCAACGGCTTCTGGCGCATGCCCCGCGTGTGGATGCAGTTCTTCTACACACGCCCCGGATACCACCGCACGTTGGACACCGAACTCGATGGGACGACATCAATCCCGGTGAGCACTGTGCAAGGTCTTGACCCGGAGGGCAACACGCAAGACTACCTTGTCCGCGCAATGATCAACGATGGTCGTTTTGCAATCGAGGTCGTCAAGGAAAATCCGGACGTGTATGGACCATCTGCCGAGGTGGGAAACACAGACCGCGTTCAACAGGTGGCCATCAACTACGAACGGGCCCAGCTTGAGATCACCGAAGAAGATCTGGACAAAATGGTGGTGCCCCCGCACTCAGATATGACACAATTGGTCAGCGATGCCCAACTGGTTGCCGCGATCACTGCCGCCACCAACCTGAGTTCAGGCGAGGCCAGCACTATCGTGTCCAACATGTCCCTATTTGAGAAGCAGGACATGGCCCTCGAGGTGTACAAGCGAGACACCAAAGACTATGACTTCCCTCGTGCACGGCTGATGAAATGGGAAGGTGTGTCGGCTGCCGAAACGGTGTGGCAAGCCGAAGGATACACACAAGAGGACTTTGAGGCTTCGTTGGTTCGTCCCCGGCGCCTTAGCTGGCGACTGCGTGACGATCGTCAACGAATGCTACAGGTGGCCATCCAAACACTCGAGACCAGCAACAACATTCGCGTAAGTGGCACGATGGAACTGGTGGGCCAAAAGGGCGCCCTGACCGAAGGCATGGGCTGGATTGACTACCCCGACCGCGCGTGTGCGACGGTGGTGGGTGTCGAATACAGCTTCCGCAACGGGTTCACAACCACGTTGGAGTTGAGCCGAGAGCAGCCTCGATACAGCGAGCTACCCGAAGACCAGCGAGAAGCCTTGAAGGGTGTGGTCAAGACGATCAACGCATTGGTGCGAGACCAGGAGTACCAGAAGTCAATCGAGAGAAACCATCGTGCCGGCGCCAGCCAGAGACAGCGTCGCGGCGGCCGTGGCCCACAAGCTCCGGGCACATGGTAATCAAGCTGCGGCCACTCGAGACACAGCTTCTTTTGTCCGTGACGGATTTTGGGGAAGGTTGCAGAACTCACGGATCTGCTGCACGGCCTGATGGGGTGATCGCAATATCTCATCGTAATCCAAGACCAAGCAATCGTCGGTGGTGGCTTGATCTATTTCTGCCGTGAATCGCCTGAGATAAGATTCAACATCCAGCGTGGGCGACCACTCTCGCTCAAGCATTGTTTCAAATGACAGAATTATGTCATTGATCGATCGTCGCACAACGATCTTTCTCAAGATTTCCCCATGCGCCTGCTCAAGGTCGCCCAGCATCATCGGCAACATGGGGTGCTTGAGAAAATAATGCGCACCGCCTTTGTGGTTGGCCATTTGCGAATCAAGCCACTGTCGCAACACTCGTTGGCGATCGTCTGGTTTTGATGTCATCACCAACGATTCTCGATCAATCATGTTGTAGATTTGATTACCCAACCACAGCGGCTCAAAGCTGCCTTGTGGGTTATCTATGTCGGCAGGGCGAAACTCAGTCCCGCCCCACGCACCAAGAGCGTCAAGAATGGACGCAACACAACTCCCGCCTGCACGAGGTGCGGCCAAAACCGCGATCAATGATTCGTCTCGCGGCTGCCACGCCTCTTCGTTCCAAAACTCCGTGCGATGCTTATTGGGCCCGATGTCGCTATCGCCCGCACGCTGGCCCACCATCAGCGTGCTTGGGCAATAGATTTTGGTGTCAGGCTTACGGTGCTCGTTGGCCAAAATGCGATCCACATGGAATTGCCATGGCAACTCATAGCGAGGCAAATCAGCAACGATACCATACATGCGGCGCATGAATTTGTTGGAGATGGCATACGCCTGTGTGTTGATGACTTCTTTGGGTTCAACGACCAGGTTGTTTACACGACGGGCCCGGCCCAGCGGCCGGCCGCCGAAGTACAATTGATCCCAACCTTTTGGTACCGCATCCAAGAACAGTTCTGCCTTTTCAACGAACCCATCGCAGAAGACGGCGTCATCTTCAAAGACCAGCACACGTTCGAAGCCACGTGTCAAAGCATCTTCCCAAATCCGCATGTGCGACATGAGGCAACCCCATGCACCAGGTGGGGCTTTGTACCAGTCGGGGACGACAACGCGATGACCGTTCACTGCGTCAAAGCGTGCCACCATTGCCGATGGCCAGTCGTGGCCTATCTGCGATGAGAAATCAAACCATCGCTGTGTTCGCTCTTGAAGATTGATGCACCAAGCACTGTTGAAGTATTGGGCAAAGCTACTGGGCATTTGTGGTTGCCTCTGGGCGTTTGATGGTGTCGACAGTTCGCTTTCCTGGTTGTACGTGATCGATCGCTGCGCGAACCAATGCCGATGGTGGATCAAGTTTCAAGTATTCAATGATTCTTTGCACTTCTCTCGCTGGATCAATCAGCATGTCATGGTATTCGACTGTGATGTGATCTTGTCCCTGCAGGAACTCTTCTTTCTGCTCAGCCAAGTGCCTTTGCAGAAGCTCCAATTGAGATGTGCTACCCTTGGCCCACCCTTCTTTGTCTCGCTTGACCCGACTGATCAGTGACGCGATTGATTCGCCCACCGGCCTGTTGATATGGATGACCTTTAAGTTGGGCACGACCTGCTTCACAAGTGGTGCCAGCTTGCATAGGTGTGGATATTTGGCCCCCGGCAATGTGTGCCTTGCTTGTGCGCCGGCAAACATCTTTTCTGCCCAAACGCCAAACAAGCGACAAAACTCTTCATTCGACATCGCGGTTTCTTGGGATGGAAACCGCATCATCTTTTCGCACAGTCGTTGCAGGCTATGCTCTTCGTAGCCACCGCCCTCTTCGTACCCAGTAAAGCGGTCGCCGAAGTACACGCCCAACTTAGCAACAATCCCCGCCATCATGCTTGACCCCGACCGGTGAAGCCCTACGACGAGCACAAGTGGCTCGCTGTGTTCCAGCTTTTTTACCGCCGACTGTACCGCCTTTTGTTTTGGTGCGGCCACCGGGATGTCCTGGGGCTTGACCAGTTCACCACGAACAAAGCGGTCGTCGGTCTCAGAGTGCCAGTCTCTCCTGCCCTCTGGTCGTCCGGTGATGTCACTCTTCCCTTCTCGCTGGGCCGCCATCCATGTGATGGGGCAATAGACTTTGTATTTGCGAGATTCGTGCAATTGGCCAAGACGATGGTCCACATGAAAAGCGGGGTTCTTCATGTGGTCAGCAAAGTCCAGCATGTGCCGGTAAACCACTCGCATGAACGCCTCGCTCATCGCGAAGGCGTGTGTGCGATTGACATTGCTGGGAGCGCACACGTGATCGTTGAGGCGTATTGGCTTGTCGTATAGGTGCTGGCCGCCGAAGTAGATCTGATCCCAATCTTCGGGGATGAATTGCAGGAACTCAATAGCCCTTTGACCGAAGTCGTTGGCCAACACAGCATCATCTTCAAAGACGAGCACAGACTTTAGCCCGTGCTGCAATGCGTGTGTAATGATCCAGAAGTGCGACATCATGCAGCCCCACGCACCGCCGCCACCTTGGAACCACGGCGGGGGGCCTTGTTTGCGACCATCCCACGCGGCCACTCGTTCAATTGGGCGAAATGGCCACTCATTCAATGCGTCTTGAGATGCAAACTCTTGCCACCGGTCTGGTCGGCGATCCAAATTGACGCACACCACACGATCAAAGAATGTATAGGCGTCAACGCCCCTGGGCTCATCCAATGCTTTGATGGAGTGAATCTGATTTTCCAACAGATCAGTTGCACCCATCGGGACGCCGGCAGTGCGCCACTTGGCCTTCACACAGGCGCCGTCAACCAAGGATACGCTTTCGCACCCGCATGCCCTGCACCTGACTTGCCGACGCTTGGTGTTAATCCGATCTGCGCCACCGAATTCACATCCTTGGCAAACCGATGCCCGCACTTCGGCAACACGAATTGCGCCCTCAGACAAGGGCTGTTCTTTGACTTTCTTGTTCTTGGCGTCCATGAGATTTCCTTGTGTGGCCAATAGTGTACCACATTATGTAGTGATGGAGAAGCTCCAATCAAAGGTGACAGACCCAACTGCTGCACCAGTTTCATCATACACGGTCGTCGACATCTGCACAGTGTGGCTACCCGCAGGGTATCCATTGACATTGATCGAGACATATTCCGTGTAGTATCCCTTGACGGCATTGTTCAAGAAGAATGAAGCATAGATATGACAGCCAGGAATGGTCTGGCTCACTGTTTGTTCGCCACCCAAGAGCGGTGGGTCGCCGTAGAGAACCTCGACATCAAGTGGGTCGCACGTGCTGTTGAAGCCCTCGTCGCCCAAGCTCATGTTGCTTGGGTCGGGCCCGTCAACGCTCCACGAGATGAAGGTAATGTCAGATTGTTGAGGCACATTTGAACTGGGCGGATCACAGGTGACGCAACCAGGATCACTGCCGCTGGCACCAGAGCCACTACCATCATCGCCGCTACCAGCGCTGCCACCGCCGCCCTCGCTGCCATTGCCGCCGTCACTTCCGGCACTTCCGCCATCGGACCCGCTGCCCCCACTGCCGCTACCGATGCCACTGCCACTGCCTCCGCTGCCTTGGGCAGATCCCATGCCTGACCCCGACCCAATCCCAATAGAGCCAGAACCCTGACCGCCAGATCCGCCGCCACTACCGCCACTACCATCGCCAGATTGTTGCGAGCCGCCGCCTGATCCGGCAGACGATCCCGAGCCACAACACCCTGGTCCTGGTTCCAAATTTGTTGGAGCATCTGGGGCGACGGCGATGCCCTGGCATTCGCCCACCCCCAAACAAAGTGTGTCGGTTAACTCAATGTAATATGCCCTGCATGGATTGTCGCCATCCAGTTGCCAAGCGTTGTATGTTTCGTTGGGGTCGACTGCCGCACAGACAATGCCCAAAGAAAAGATATCAAGATCCCACTCTTGCGTGTCGCAATTGTAATAGGCATACCAAATGCGTTGGCAATACTCAGGTGGTGAATCTGAGCAGGCTTCACATGTTGGGTGGATGCCCTGTACATCATCTTTCGTGTGTGTGATTGCTTGCCCGGTGGGGCCGCCCAACTCATAACAAATACCGTCGATCTTAATGACCGCAGGCGAGCCAAGCTCAGCAACATCCGCATTGGACATGATGACGTTAGGCATGTTCCTCCACCCAGAAGTTTTGATCGACGCTTTCTTGTGGCGTCATTGGCTTATCATTGTCAAGGTCCATGCCGCATTGAAACATGCATGGCTTATTTTTCCAGTCCACCTGATGAGATTCAGCGTGCCTTTTGAGCCCCACCCGGTATTCTGGGTTGGCCATGCATTCGCGACAATGGTTCTCGACCGTTGGCAAGTTGGTTCTCAAGCAAGTCCAGTTGCGTTGAATGCGATTCGTGCCACGCCGAGGATCTTCCATGTATTCAACGACTTGTTCAAATTGGCGATTGAAGAACATGTCATGAATCATTTGTGATTCTTGCCACATTGGAATTTCATCGCTTCCCTCTACTGCCTTGCTGCGGTGAAGGGTCTTGGTAACCAACTGCGCGGCTTTACCAAAATCACCCTTTTCTCCCAGAAAGTCTTTGATGTGCGATAGCGTGTCATCTGGCCTATCGACCAGGTCTTGAAATCGAATCACCAACAATGGAATGTGCGGATTCTTCGCAAAGAACATTGCGGCCATCGCGGTTGTGTTGTTGAACATTTGCGGAGAGTGCACGCGCATCTGCTTGCCAAGGTCCACAACCTCTCCGGTGTCCGGGTGTTGCACAACGAAGGCTCGCTTTAATCGTTCTTGCGATTTGGCCACCTCCTTCGGATCTCGCAACATGTAGATCACACGATCAATGTATCGCGGATCTGAATGAAACAGACCCTGCGCAACCAACTTGATAATACCAGGAGGCGCCCGGTTTTCGATGTCATTCAATACATCATGAAATTGAGCCGAATACCGCATGCCTTGTACGGTGAAGGGATGCTCCCAAAACCCGTGCGGATTCATCTCGACAACCTTCTGAAACTCAACATCCCAAGGCAAACCAGTTTGTCGTTCGATGTAAAGCCTGGCCGATCGACAACCCTCTTTGTCCCATTGCTCCAACATCCGTTTGCGATCGGCTTTCTGTGGAAACTTGTCCCCGTAAATGCGATCCGCACCCAGCGCAATGCGCAACAAGCCCATTGCTAAGCTGGTTCCACTGCGAGCGCATCCTGATATGCAATATGCCATGATGACTTCCTACCAGCCGGTTCCACGGCTGAGTGTGATGGTTGTTCCAGACCCCATGTCGTACGCGACAAACAACCTGCCTTGCAAACGCCCGGCCGCTGTTGGCGCAAATGAACCCGTGCGATGGCCACCGCCCGTGCTCACCACCTCGCCCCATGATTGATTGGTGCTAACGCCAGCGTATAGCTGGATGAACCCGCCCCCGACCTGATTGCCGAAACCCCACTGCTCTGTGGTGCCAGTCCCGGGGCCGCCCCTCGCATAGGTGCCGCAAAGCTCAACTGGGGTATCAGCCTGTTGGTAGCCGGCCAACTGGCCGCCGCCACTGATCTGCATGATAACAGTTGGGTGCGGGCACCCGGCACCACTGCCGCTACCCCCTGCCCCATCCGACCCGCTGCTGCCACCGGCACCCCCTTCGCTGCTTCCCTGTCCGCTACTACCGCCATCGTCGCCCGAAGATCCATCGGGCTGCCCGCCAGAGGCCGACCCAGAGCCGGACGCCGAGCCAGACGGCTGTTGCGATCCCCCAGACCCAGATGGAGGCTCTGGCGGGTCGCCGCTCCCGCCCCCGCTGTCGCTTGTAGGGGGGCCACTCCCCTCGCTGCCGCCCCCACTGGCGACACTGCCGCTACCCGGGCTGCCACCGCTACCCACGCTCCCTGACCCACATGGCGTGTACACTGTGTTGCCGCCCGAGCCGCTTGGGGGGCCGCTCGATCCGAACGACCCAGACGATCCAGATGACCCACTTCCACAACAACACTTCGCAGGATCTGCAACAACAACGCCGCCATTGATCATGACGGCGCCGTTCAGCAGCAAGTATGGTTCTGCGATTGCGGCCATTGTGACCCTATTGACTACCTGGTTCTGGGCACTTCGTTGTCGTTGCGATCCATGTCATTGTCCCATCAATGCAGGCCAAGATCCATGTGCCCGACCCCGGGCATGCAGGTACTTGCGCACCGGATCCACACGGACATGATCCCTTGCCTGAGCCGGGCGGACAGATGATGCACGGCTCACTGCCGCCTCCGCTGCCAGGTGGCTCTTCACTACCTTCTGAACCCCCGGAGCCAGATCCTGGTGGACATTCGCCAATTGAAATACTGGGTGCAGGCTCTTCGCCGTTGGTTGTTATCCATGTGATTTCGGTGGGACATTCAACCGACGAGTCAACGCCCGTGGCCTCATAATAGTTGGCGTCATTATCTCCAATGTACCATTCAGTCGCAGAGGATTTGACAATGGCGGTTGTTGAGTCGTCACTCTTTTCCCAATAGCCAAGTGGATATGTTTCGGAGGTGACCTTGTTGTAGGTGCCGTTGACCGACGAGGTTCCGGCGCCAGACACACACACTGTCTCACACGCACCAGACCCCTCTGATCCCTCCGACCCAGAGCCCGCCGAACCCGAAGCTGACGCACCCGATCCGGAGCCACCCGAGCCGCTACCGCTCGCAGCACTGCCACTGCCTGATCCGCTTGCCGAAGCAGAACTGCCAGAGGTCGGCTCTTCAAGACAAAGCTCAGCCAATTGACCATGTGAATCAAAGACCCACTCACCCCATTCAAATGATCCATCTTTCGCAGGGTAGTAAAACTTGTCGGTGATTTTGACACCCTTGAATGGCACGAGCTTTCGCCACTTACTGGGGTCCGGCGATCGAGTGGGGCCGGCGGGGTGGCTTGTATCTTGCGGTAGTCCGCCGTCTGTGCCGTTGGACAGTTTGATGTACCAACGCTCGCAACCCTCGGACAGCTTGGCATATCGCACAACGTCGCCCGCGCGGTAGTATCCGGGCGAGAACAACGGCGGACCCTGCCTGGTCCACCACCAGTTTCGTTGTGGGTCTGGAGAGAACGGATACCGTTCAATCTTGAGTTCGTTGGTCAAGCCGCAGTCGAACAGGTAGTACCCGTCGATGATCATGCGAGGATCACTGCTGGCGCCCTCTTGGGCCGAGACACCAACTGACCCCTTCCACATGGTGACGATCGTGCCGGCGGCGACACCTGTGCCACCATTTACCTCGTAGGCGGGCCATAACTGATAGTCGCGCTGGCTTAGTGTCTTGTACGCATCATCTGCGTTGGCGTCGACGTACGACTGTCGTCGCTCGTCCCACACTGCGGCGCCATAACCTTCGGCCACCCACTTGATGTCACCACCACATTCATCATCACCAGCAACGTGGCCTGACTTGGTCGTGCCGACTGTGCCATCGTCTTGCGGGAAGACCTCTTCCCATGAATATGCCTCGGTGTGCGGGTTGAACCCAAGGATGCGTGCCATCCTGGTTTCGTTGGCGAATGTGGCCACGACTGGCACGCCGGGCTCGTCAACCTCTGGGATTTGCGCACCATTGCAATCGAGAATAGGCTCATCTTCTTCGTCTGTGCGATAGACGATGGCACCCTCTTCGTCCCGCTTGGGCTTAGGCTGTGTCCAGCCAACAACGATGCCCATGTAGATGCGACCAATCTCGAGCGTATGCCTGTCTTCGGTGTCTTCCGCCAGATTGAGGATGAGGCATCGCTGTGCGGCGTGGTCCCATCGATCGCGAACGCGAATACATGGGTTGGCCGTACCGTCGCAAGGATCGTCGCATGACCCACAGATCTTCTGGCAACCCTCGGAATCCGACGAGTCATGATCGTCGTCGTCTTCGCACTCATCCTCTGTGAGTGGATTCAATCGCATGGGCCAGTCGCGGCCGGCCGCGCATTCAGACTCCCACGGATCCCATCTCATGCCCCCATCCACCGATTCATCACTGGGGTTGCCATCTGGCAAGCACAGAGGCCATCCCAGCACGGTGCAATTCTGTTGAGTTACAGGCGACTCGGTGGTGCCGCCGGTCTGGTTGCGACAGTAGTCGCTCCAACTCTCGCCGGGGCTGTCGCCGTTGTCACTGCGACTGGGTGGCCACAGTTCGTCGTGCTCAGCATTCTCCGACTCAGGGTAGGGTGGGTTGACCCGGCCGCCAAAGAGCAGTCCCTGGTACTTGCCGCCGCCCGGGGCCATCTCCGTCACCTGAATCATCGTGCGGATGTAGCCACCGTCAAAGTGCCCACCGTGACCATGTTGGTTGTAGCCCTCAGCCCGGATGCGGCCGTCGTCATCCACCCACTCATCGTCTTCACGGTAGCGGTCATTGCCTTCCGGCACCTTGATATCAGCATCCAAGAACTTGTTTTGCAGGGCCATAGCCTGCGACGAGTTCATGGCGATCTGCACGCCACTGTCGTCGTGGAAGTGGTGAATGATGGATGCGACCATGCGACCAACAAACCCCGGATCTTCTTCGCCGCCCTGTTTCATAAGGGCCTGCGTCAGGGCGGCGCCGATTTGGTCCGGCGTCATCAATTGCCATTGTTGATCAGGTGCATCAGCCATTATCAGTTACCACGCAGGCGTTTATTGATCGCGTCGATATGCTCTTGCGTGTACCGACGATGGCCACCGAGCGTCTTTTGCACAGGCGGAATCAGGCCAGACTTCTCCCAGTTGCGGATCGTTTGATCCGTTACCCCGAAGCGTTTGGCGAGTTGCGAACTGGTGTATGTCTTTTCTTCGGCCATGAGAACTGCATCGTCAAAGTCGGGGGGCAGATACCAAAAAACCCAAACCTACACAGCCACTGGAGCTTCAATGCGGGGGTGTGGATCATACCCCTGCAAAACGAAGTCTTCGTACCTGAAATCAAACAGGTCTTGGCCACGGTCCACGATCAACATCTTGGGCAATTCCCGAGGCTCACGAGACAATTGTGTGGCCACTTGCTCAAAGTGGTTCTGGTAAATGTGGACATCGCCGAAGGTGTGCACGAAGTCGCCCAAGCGGAAGCCCACCGCTTGAGCAATCATCATGGTCAGCAGTGCGTAGCTTGCGATGTTGAATGGCACACCCAGGAACACGTCGGCGCTTCGCTGGTACAACTGACATGACAACCTGTTGTCAGCGACGTAAAACTGAAACAGGCAATGACAAGGTGGCATCGCCATCCTTTCAATCTCGGTCACATTCCATGCGGACACGATGTGACGTCGACTGTCGGGATTGTTTCGCAGGCTTCTCAACAGTCCACCGATTTGGTCGTGCCGAACTACACAAGGTTGCCCGGGCATGCCCCCGGGCGCCACTTGGCCACTCGTATCTGCACCTCTCCAAAATCGCCATTGCTCGCCGTACACCGGTCCCAAATCGCCTTTCTCATCGGCCCACTCATCCCAGATTGTAACGCCATGCTCTTGCAGCCATTTGACGTTGGTGTCGCCACGCAAAAACCAGAGCAGTTCGTAGATGATGGATTTGAGGTGAACCTTCTTGGTAGTCAACAACGGAAAGCCGGCGGCTAAGTCAAACCGCAACTGTCGACCGAACACACTCCGAGTGCCCACACCTGTGCGGTCACTCTTATCAGTGCCGTTGTCCATGATGTCTTGGAGTAGATCAAGATACTGTCGCATCAGTCTGGCATCCTTTGTTTAGTGTGCATGATCCCTTCCGCGCGGACTTCGCGAGCCTTGCCGACAGCAGCAACCAGGCCACTGTTCTTGCTGGCATCGGTATTCTTGATAGCAGTATCGCCAGCCTCGATGTAGGCCTCGATTGCGTCTTGTGCCAACTCATCCTTCATGTTCAACACGAAGAAATAGTCGTCAACGGTTTTACCTTTTTCGTTGCGATACTGCGCAACCTTTCCAGCGATAGCGGACAGCGCCTGCTTATCCTCCGACGACAGGCACTTGTGAATGTCCTCCATCCGCAGTAGAAAGTATTTGTCCTGTCTGGCCATGATTCAGATACTCCATCCAAGAGTTGATTCGCTCCACCAATTGCGTGTTGCGACGCTTGGTGTCTTCGGTTCGCAATGCATGCTCAAGCGCACCCATGTGTGCGATGACCAATACATCTTGTTTGCCCCGGGTAATCCCTGTGTACAACAGGTTTCGTTTCATCAAAATGGTCTGAGTGTTGTGCAGAACAAGAACGACCATCGGAAACTCGCAACCCTGTGACTTGTGGATCGTTGCTGCGTAAGCCAGTGTGACCAACTTGTATTCTTCCGGGCCAAGCCGCACGTTCCGATTGCCACTAAAGCTGACGATGATGTACTTCGCCTTACTGTCTCGCCTGTCACGCTCGTTATCAAACTGAACGTGCGTGAGCCTTCCGATGTCGCCATTGTAAATGCCAAGACGATTATCGTTCTTCACACACATGAGTTTGTCGCCCACGCCCCACACCTTGCCGTACGAGCCTTTCATGCGGTGACTGGGGTTTGGGTTCAGCATGTGCTGCAAAGATTCGTTCAGTGCATCTACGCCCGACCCGCCACGATACATCGCAGTCATCACCATCACATCGTTGATCGGGTTATAACCGCGTCGACGTGCCAAGGTGTCCGCTGCCCACAATGTGGCCTGGCATTGTTGCTGGGCATCTTCGACTGGCCAGATGTGAAAATCCTTATCTTCACTTGGCGCACCATGTTGCCGGCCACAATAGTTGGGCTTGACAATGATGCCCGGAACATCGAATCCTGCGTCAGCATTGCCGATAATGCTGTTGGCATTCATGACGATGTCGCTGTTTTGAGCCTGACGAAAAACCTCAGTCAAACGTGACACGGTGACATGCGCAGACGAGAGCAGGTCTCGCAGCACAGCCCCGGGGCCGACCGAGGGCAATTGATAGTGGTCGCCCACCAAGACCATTGTCACAGAGTCATGACAGTATCTGAGCAGCCAAGCCATCAGGCTGATATCCACCATGCTCATTTCATCAATTACCACAACACCGCGAATAGGTCTTTGTTCTTCTGCGTTCTTGTCCGAGTCATTCTTGAACTCGTACAGCTTTCTATGGATGGTTGAGGCTGGCCGCCCAATGACCTCACTCATCCTCTGGGCAGCACGACCGGTTGGCGCCAACAGAAGTACATCCTGACCACTTTCTGAAAAGGCATCAACCACCGCCTTGGTGACCGTGGTCTTACCCACGCCCGGCGGGCCAGTGATCACGCTTAGCTTCGCACTAACGCACCGATGAATCGCCTCGGTCTGGCCGTCGCTTGGAATGAAGTCCAAACGATCGATCGCCTTTTCCACCACAGCGTTCACATCAAAGGGCAACGTGTCGTGCGACGCCGACAACTCTGCTATACGTTGAGCAACAAACAATTCTGCATTGTAAACTTTGATGGGATACAAACGCTTCTCATCTGCAAAGATCATCTCTTGACCATGTGCAGATTTGATGCCCTCGTCAATGTGTTCCGGCAACAACACTGACGTGTCCAACAAGTCTGACACATAGCTATGCATGTCGGCAGTGTGAACAAAGCAATGCCCATCGCGGTAGCACTTCTCGCTCACGCAATGCATCACCGCAGCACGGATGCGTTTGATAGACAGTTCAGGCACGCCCGTCTGCTTAGCCAACTGATCGGCCTTGAGGAAGCCAATGCCGTCAACCTTCTTTGACAAACTGTACGGGTCGTCGGCAAGTGTTTCTCGCAAACGATTCCCGAACGCCTCGAGGGCGCGTTGGAACATCGTTACACCAAGGCCGGCCTTACTAAACATCATGAGCAGGTCAGCATGCTCACGGATCTCTCGCCATGCTTTCTTGATGTTCTCAGCACGCTTGTGGCCTATGCCATCAATCTCTTGAAGACGATCGGCGTCCGCGTCCAAAATCTTCATCGTGTCACAACCAAAGTGATCCACGATCTTCTGAGCGTAGTGCTCGTTGACATGGTCCACCCGCTTGCGCAAGAACTGCTTGATTTCGTCAATGCTGGTGGGTTCCAGCATGTCGTAAGACTTGACCTTGATCTGCGGCCCATACTGCTTGTGGTCTACAAACTCACCTCGCACACAAACCTTCTCGCCTTGATTCATGTTGCCGATGTCGCCAATGATGCACACGTGGCCCCGGCTACTGATATACGGGCGGTGACGATCCTCGTAACGCACCTTGAGCTTGATGATGGCAAAGCCACTTTCCGGGTTCCGGAACGTGACAATGTCTACCATGCCTTCTACTTCGATTTCGCCGTGCAGATACGACATCCCTTGTGACTTCCAATTGAGTATGGGTCATCCGGTCGGGTCACTCCACGCCACAGTATAAACCTGAGCGACAGATTACGCAACCGGATTATTCGGCCTCGTCGGCCTCATCATACTCGTAGTCTTCGGGCTTGGCAGACAGGCTGTTCACTGGCATGGCGCCCACCAGCAGGGCGACTCGGGCGGCCGAGTCCAGGCCCTCTGGCATCTTGTCCATCGCTTCCAACATCAGGTCCACAACCAGAGCATTCTGCACCGCCTGCAGCGTAATCTCAAAGCTGGTGATGCGGAAGTAACGAATCTTCACACCAAACTGGGCATGAGTACATTGTTGCTGGATCTCACGGGAGACCTTCTTTTCCAACTCTTTGCGATCGCCGTGATACCCTGCGAAGCTGACATTGCCCAACTGCTCTTTGACAGCCGACTCCGCGAACTCGCCAATCATCCAGTCTGTGTCTTCACTGGCGGTTAGGAATCGCCCGTAATCGGTCACGCTGTACGCGACAACGCCATTAACCGTGACCGGGATGCAGTCTTGGAGGTGGGTGCGAATCTCCTCAATGGGATTCTTCCGCAGCGTGGCATGCGTGTGGTCAAGACGTTGAAAAGAAGTGGCCCAACGTATGCCTGGATCGAGGTTGGGGCCGGGGATGCCAAAGGTGAACCGCACGCCCACTTCACCCTGCTCAATCACCGCGACCTTCACGGGTGACAGAAGGTAAATCCACGCCCAGCAAACGCGCAAGACCTCGACGATGACCCGGAAGATCTCCATTGGTCACCCCTTTGCATATCGTTGCGGATCCACGTTGTAACAGACATGCCCTGCGTAGCCGGCTTCATAATCCCACAGGTAGCACTCGGCCGCCCGAAGCCCAAGGTACGCCTTCTTGTAATGCCACGCATCCTGTGCCGCCAGGCTGGGTAAGATGCGCACCACCACTGTTCCATACGTGTCGGTTGTGATGTACTCGGTCTTGGCTCGCTTGTGCAGGTGCCCGCAATGCCACTCATAGAACTTGGCTTGAGCCCAAAGTTCTTTGGCCTCAGTGGCCATGTTGAGCGGCAGTTCTTTGGCGGGCACATTGTGGCCATGAGTAAACCCAAGCAAGCAATTGCCGAACAGGTGGAATTTGCGCTCTCTGACCGAATTGTCTACCTCCACCACATCATCCAGGCGATAGTGAGATTCCAACACCTCGCCCAAGAAGAACATTCTCTGCTCATCGTGATTGCCACCTACGATCCGCACCTTCACTGGGGCGACTTCGCGGAAACGATCGATCATTTGTATCGTCAAATCCTTGGCCATCAAGAATGACTGCTGCCATCGGCCGTCATGATCTTGGGGCGTACCTTTGGTGGTTGTGTTCAGGTGGGTGTCGATATGGATGTGATCATTGCCAACTGGCAAGACGATTTCTGAAATGTTCCTGTGTGCGTTCTCTGCGATGAAGTGCTCAACCGCCTCCATGCACAACACCTGAGCCTCTTCCATGTCGTACGGCTCACCAGTTTCAGCCTCCCACGCATACTTACCACAGTGCAAATCAACAATGGCCGGCTCGAGCATGTATCGCCTCTCGTTGCCGGCCACGTGTGGATGTTTGACTGGTTTGTATTTGGGCGAGTAGCCCTTCATGTCTGCGAGCAACCTATCGCGAAACTCTACTTGAGACATGCCGGCTTTGCGTTTGAGAAAGAGCTTGACCTGCCACAACTCAACGACGCCCACCTGTGATCGGTGACCCTTGCGTGCGTCGCCGTCGATGGCGCTTTTCTCCAACTTGGCGAAGCCGTCCCATTTGTTGATCACGCAACGGTCAACTTCCCACTTGGATGTATCCACACCCGCAGCTTCAAGGGCCTGCTCTTCGGTGCGGACAGTGTCAGAGATGATGTTGACTGCCTGGTTCTGCTTGGACTTGTCCCACGACACTGACGGCTTGCCGCGCATCACGTCTTGCATCGACGCTGCGGGCTTTGTAGGCGAGCCGCTGCCTTGGTCGCCGGCGCGGGGCTTGCCGTCTTTCACCCACTTGGTGAACCATTTGCGCAAACGATTCAAGCGACCCCAGACGGCGTCACGGCTGACGCCAAGGTGCTCGCCAATCTCGTTGAGCGTCTTGGTGTCGTAATTGCGCAGGATGTACAGATCGTCGGTGGTAGACCACTCTCGCGAATTAGCCATTCGTCACCCCCCGGTGGCGATTTGGGTTATCAGATCTTCATGCAAACGCTCCCGTCCTTGGATAAGTCAATTATCGACAAAACATAAGGAATCACAGTACCAAATGACAAGCCCCCGGCCGTTGGAGCGGCCGGGGGCTGTCGCGGGAGGGGAAGAGAGCAATGGGACTCACACCAGCATACACTTATCGCCGGTACATGCAAACTCGTGGCCAACTTCGGTGTTGTCCGTGGCCTCGTATTGGGGGAATTTCTCCCATGGAATCGCTGGAAACTCATTGGCGAACTTCATGTACGCCTCTTCCGAGACAGGCTGCAATGGCGCCAACTCATACACCCCGCCGTCGTATGGCAAGAAGCTCACGCCGCCCAGGTCGTCCCAGTTGGCCAAGACCCACTGGGCAACATCAACCCATTCGTTGTGATCCACGTAGATCGTGACCGATGGATTGTGCTCGGTGTAGTTTTGCTTGAAGGCCCGCCAATTTTCCAATTGTTCAATTGCTGTGAACCTTGGATTAACAGCCTCAATCTCACCGTTGCTGTCGAACACTGGGTCCGAACAGATCCACGCGCCCTCGGGGGCCGGCAACGGGAACGCGAACACATTGACATTGGGGTCGTTGTACTCGGGCCAGTGCGGCACGCCGGCATCGATGAGAAACTGGTTCATAGGATCAATCTTGTTGACCCGCACGTGTCGCTTCATGTATGGGGACAGCCAACCTGTCATGCTCTGGCCTGTCCCGTACCGCACACTACTGTTGCCGCCCGGCTTGATGCACGTCACCGCGTTGGACGGACTGATGCCCAGGCGTGACGCCCAATCGCGATTGACGTCCACGGCCTTGTCCTTCAACGCCTGCAGCAACTGATCACGATCTGGGTTAGTGGGCTGCAGCAATGGGCAGTCCATGGCGCCGAGCAGATCAACGCCCAGCAATCTCTCCTTCTCGCAATTCTCTTTCCACTGCGGGCGAAGGTAGCGGAAGTTGGTCATCATGGACTGCAGGGTGCCAAAGATCGTAGCAAGCTCCACCTTGCGCAACAGATCTTCCACAGTGTCAGTTGGCCGGACTACGGCGATCGACAAATTGCAGAACTGGCCGTCTGGGTGGAGGATGATTTCGCCACACGGGTTGGTGCCCCACAGCACGTGCCTGCCCATGGCCTTGCGACGCCTCTCTGGTATCTGCTTCCAGACGCCGCCACGATTGAACACGCCCCGCTCACCGCTGCCACTGCGGGCCAATGCGATCCATTCGTCAAGGAAGCCAAGGTCGTCCGGTCGCCACTCATAAACCGCCGAGTTGTTCGACATACTGCGCTGAGGCTCGCGGTTCCAATAGTCGCCGTGCTTGGCCATTCGCATCTCGAGGCTGTCATAGTCTGAGAGGCTGATTTCTGCGGCACGTCGCACGCCGCCCACCTGGACGATGCGGCCAATGTAGCAGGCGATGTCGTGGACGTCGATGTCTCGCAGCCGCCGTTTCTGGCGGGACATGATGACCTTCTTGGTGAACTTGTGAAGATCCATCAAGGGGCCGGGGCCTGACGCGGTGCCGCCCTTGGTCTTGAGTCGAGCACCGGCGGGCCGAACCTGGCTGTAGTCGAAGGTGATGTCATGGCCATCGTACCAGCGGTACAACCCCTCTTTCAATGAGTTGCACCAACCTTCGGTGCTGTCTTCGACAGTGTGGACATCGCTGGATGGGTTTCGTTTGCGACGCTTGATCTTGGGCAGGTCTTCGATGAACTCGGACTCAACCGAGAATCCTTGACCTGTTCCCTGCATCAAGATGTACAGCATCTCAGGGAAGAACTCCAGATCAGAGATGCCGCAGAATGAGCAGTTGTAAATGGAGACGCTGCACCGCTGCGCCGCTGGCCCCGCCATTTGCACCAGCCTCATTGATGGACTGGCTTCATCGCGAAGAAACGCCTGTTCAAGTCGATGCCAGGTTTTAGCGTCAACCGACCCAGACCGACCGTGGTTGTCCACATACCACTTGAAGAAATCGATGACGCGATCGCCGGTTTCGACCTTGGTTTCACGACGGTTCTTGTCTTCGTTGAACCGCGCATATTTGCCCACATGCTGAAAGCGTTGAAGGTCGGACCCGAAGTATTGTTGATCGTCACGCAGCCGCTTCACTTCGTCTTGGGGCAACTTTCTGTCGCCCCGCATGCGTGATCGCTTTTCGCGGTAGTGGATGTATTGCCTGGCCACCTCGACGCGGCCGTGTGCAATCAGGCAGCCCTCGACGATGTTCTGCACTCGCTCGATGTCGATGACTTCGCCACCGGCCTCACGTGACGCCAGCCCATAAACATCGTCGGTTAATTGGGAGAGAAGTTCGTCACCCCATTCACCCGGATCTTCGGTGGCTTCAAAGGCCTTTCTCATGGCCTTGGTCACCCGCCTGTCGTCCCATCCTACTACTTCATTGTTTCGTTTGCGCACACCAAAGCCGTTACGAGTGACGTTACTCACTTGAGTCTCCTAATCATGAGTGATGGTAAGCTCTTCCGCTGTATTTTGAAGAGGGCAGGCTAACGCGATCCAATGTACCAGCCGCTGCTGCTGCTCTCAACCGCTCCAACAAGTTGCTGTGTATCTGGCTAACGCGCGACTCGCTCAACCTCAGCAGCTTGCCAATGACACACATCGACAAGTCACGCTGGTAGTAGTAAAAAACGATCGCCTTGTCAGCACCATACAAGCTGGACATGATGGATGCAAACAGTTCTTGCGTCTCTTTACGCTCTTTGTCATCGGGGCTTGCAATCCGATCGCTCAGCGTAGGGGATCGCCCATAGGCCTGCTCGGATTCGCCAAACGCTTCCTGGTCGATCGTTCCCACCATCGGCATGTTGGTACCGTCAGCAATGACCAACTTGGGGTCGCGGCCGGCGGCAGTGATCAACTCTTCCAACTCGGCGTGACTCGGGTCACGATGGTGGGTGCGGTGAAATTCCTTCTTCAACTTGTTCACAAAGGAATGACGCTCTCGCGTGATGCGAGGAACCCAATCGTTTTTGCGCAACTGGTCAATCACGTACCCTTGGATGCGTCGCGGGGCATAGGTGCTAAACTTGACACCACGATCGATGTTGAAGCCATCGATTGCTTTCATCAGGCCATTGCGAGCTTCGCCGACAATGTCACCCAACTCAACCGATGCGGGCAAGCGATAATGGATTCGCTCACCCACCCCATCAGCGAATGACAGGTAGAACTCGACCAAGACGTTGCGCCACTTCTCGCTGCCGGTTCGCTTGTACTGCGACCAGGCCATTGCCACCTCGGCATCAAGCCATGGTCGTTTGCGTGTGCTTTTCTTTTTGGCTTTTCGACGACGCTTCTTCCCCATAGTGACACCGCCTTCCTGACAAGCAAAGGTGTATCCGAATGACAGCCAACGATTAGATTACTTGCCTTGTCGCGCCGCGTCAAAGCGGGCCATCGACGCGGACAAGACGCCCATGATATCGCCCTTCCATGGTCGCATCCTGATGCCCGCCGCTCGCAGCATGGCGTCAGTGACGGAGGCATCGACCTCGTCCACGCAATGCGACCCCTGTGGGCCGTACACGATTTCGCTGACGCCCTTTTGCACAAGCATCCTGGCACAGCGATGACATGTGCGACCGGTGTTGTACACGATCGCGCCATGTAGTGAGCCTTGTGCATTGAGGATGGCGTTCTCTTCGCTGTGCACCATCCATGCATATTTGTCAGGACGCTCAAAGGGCACCTGCTCGTCTCGCATGCCGCGAGGCGGGCCGTTATATCCCCAAGCCAATGGGCAATGGTTTTGGTCAACAATGACACAGCCATGCTTTGTACTTGGATCGATGGACCGCGAAGCGACCACGAAGGCCAAACTCATAAGGTACTGATCCCAGTCTGGCTTGGTGTCCAGTGCCGGGTTACGTCCGTGCGCAGGGGTTGTATCCACTGGTTGATGCATCCTGTCTCTTGTGGGGGCATAAAGCAAAAGAGGGCCCGTCGCGTAATGGTACGCGACGGGCCCATGAAATTGCTCGCCTTCGCCGGGATGGGTCTCAGTTGTGGAGTGAGCCTTGCCGGAAGCGAAGAACGAGCGAGGATCAGGAGCCCGCTATTCAGCGGGCGGCGTGTCGGGGGCGGGCTTGTCGGTCTTGGACACGTAGAAGTACGTTGCGTCGCGGACGCCGCTCAGCGTGGCGCGAGCGAGCTTGATCGATTCGCTGTCGCGTATCACTGGATCGATCTGATGCGACTCCAGCCAACTGGTCACCAACTGACTGATCGCGAGCACAAGCTGGCCGGCGTAGACCTTGTCTTTGATGTTCGATTCGGCAATCAATTTGTACGCCAGGTCTCGCACTTCGTCCGGGGTAATCTCACCCTTGTCAATTAAGGCCAGTGTGATGCCGGAAATCTCATACGCCGCGCGGCCGACACGGGCTCGCTCGTCTTCGTTGTCAATCACTCGCAAGGCAGTCGCGGTCGTAATCAACGCAGCCGATCGGATGGCATTCTCGTCTGCCTGGCGGACCATGGTCTGACCGCCATCCGGGCCAGTCACCACGCGAGTCGTACACCCAGTTCCACCCATCATCATGCCGAACGACAGTGTCAAAATTGCAAGGTACCGATGCATGTGATCTTCCTTCATGTCAGAGGTTGGTCGGTCACTCCACGTGCAGTTTACCATCGACTCCACCGACATGCAACATGCAACTTTCTTGCGGGCAACCGCCCTTGGCGCCCGGCGAATTGACCACCACCCTGACCGGCCTCAACTTACCCACCCAACTTAGAGCGGTGTCGAATTTTGTTCGGTGTTTGTGCGCGCCCCGTTTGCCACTTTTCTCATTTTTGGGTGACCCGTTTGACACTTTTCGGCCAAACAAAAGTGGCAAACGGGAACACTTTAGGTAGAAGTGAGTATCAAGTTGGTGCGCAAAAGCGCTACCCGTTTGACACTTTGCTGGGGCTATTACTCTAAAGGATAGATTCCTTTAGCGCTGCGCTGCGCATACTACCGGTAGGCGGTAAGGGAACCCTAAAGAAACTTTAGAGTCCCCCCAAAGGGGGAAGAGGGGGTGTGGGGGAGAAGGGGGTATTTCGCGAAGTCGGAAAGACGCCAGCCTGCGGCAGGTGGGCAGTGCGATTTTCAGTGATCGAAACTCGGGGGTTGCATGCGGAAGTGAGATCGGTTAAACTCCCGCCAGTGGAGTGTGCCTCAGCCCAACACGACGAAGGAAAACAAACTCGACCACGTGGCGTCGCGGGGCTGGCGACGATCGTGCGGAAGGTTGCCGGATGTCCGACGCAGACCCAACCCAAGACCCGAGGTTAATCGCTCGATGCATGCTGACTCACCGAGATTTCGTGGTGTACACCGCCCTGCTCGACCACCTGGGCATGGGCGGCAAGTTTCCCTACATGGGACATCGCGCCTTGGCCGATGTTGTGGGGATGGCTTACCGCACCGTTCGAGATTCCATGCACTTGCTGATGGAGGACAGTTGGATCGCAGCATCGAGCGCATCGCTGCGAACGGGTACGCAAATCGAAGTGCTTTGCCCCACCCCCGACACACGAGTGCGGAACACGATCACACGACGCATTGCCAAGATGCGAGGCGAAGACGAGTCGTCAACTCGCCGGCGCCGTGGCCCGAAGATGCCCGATGGTTTCAACATCCAGCAATACGACACCGTGCGGTATCCGTTCACGCAAGAGCAGATGGACATGATCACCGCTTCGCCCAAGTCAATGGCCGAGTGGATTCGGTTTGGCTTGGACGGTGTGGGCAAGCCATGGGAGCAGCAAGAACAACTCCCTCGCAGTCCGTTCGATTGGACATCGATCCCAGGCGCCCAAGACGACGACCTCAAGGTGGAGAAGTGGTCGTTTCGCCAGATGGCCGGTTACTACTGGTTTGCCATTTCGAGCCTCGACCACAGTCGTGGTCTCAAGATTCGACTTCCCAACTTGGCAATGCTCATTCGTTGCATCAAAGACATCGGGGTTCGCAACATCCAGTTCTATGCGTACGTCAACGTGATGTATTCCTACGCATCGTGCGTTGACAGCGTGTATGGACAGCCGGTCTCTTACGACGAGCGGTCGCTTGGCAATTCGCGCATTCGCAATGCCGTGGACACGGTGTGGAAGTTGCCCGAGGAAGGTCGTCTTGCCATGATTCAAAACATGCAAGCGAAACAACATCCGCAAGGAGCCGTCAATGGCTAAGAAGAAAAAGAAATCCACCTCGAGCAAGCCCAAGCGATTGAGCCAATCAGAAGCTCAAAAGCAGTTGGAAATCATCAACGCTTCGCTTGAAAAGCAATTCGGCGAAGGCACCGTGATGAACATGGGTGAAGCGCCGATCGTGAACGATTATTCATTCCAAATTCCAACGGGCAGCACCGCGTTGGACATGATCATCGCACCGACCAAGAGATTGGCCAAAGCCACCACTCTCAAGACCGGTTACAAGATGGTGGTCGGCCAATGGCGTGTCGGCGTGCCTGTTGGCAAGTCGTACGAAATCATTGGATGGGAGAGCAGTGGCAAGACGACGACCGCTTTGCTGATGGTAGCCAACGCCCAGGCCATGGGTGGCACCGTTGGGTACATCGACATGGAACACTCGCTCGATCCGGCGTGGATGCGAGTGCTTGGCGTGAACACTTCCAAGCTGCAGGTGTCACAGCCCAACAGTGGTGAGCAGGCACTCAAGATCGCCGAAGCGTGGATCAAGAGTGGGCTGTTCACGATGGTGGTGATGGACTCGGTTGCCGCCATGGTTCCAGAGGCCGAGCTTGAGGCAGACATTGACGCGAGCCATGTGGGAACACAGGCTCGCATGATGAGCCAAGGCCTTCGCAACCTGAATCCATCGATCGCCAGCAGTGGCACCGCCGTGGTGTTCATCAACCAGTGGCGAAACAAGGTGCAGACCGGCGGCTTCGGTGGCTCTAACAAAACCACCCCCGGCGGCCATGCGTTGAAGTTTTACGCATCCGCGCGTGTTGAGGTGATTCGCGGGACAAAGATCAACAACAGCAACGGCCAGCACATTGGCCACACCATGATCTTCAAGACGCCCAAGAACAAGATCACCTCACCATTCCAGCAATCGGAGGCGCCGTTCATCTACGGCCGAGGCATCGACAAAGAGCGTGAAATCGTGGTGCTGGCCAAGAACATGTCGATTTTCGACGTGAGCGGTGCCTGGTTGGCATACGGCGAACACAAGGCCCAAGGCGAGGCCCAGTTCGTTGAACTCATGCGGCAAGACCCCTCTCTGGCGTACCGCTTGTACGACGAAGTGCTTTCGCGTAACATGGCGATGCGAGGGCTCACGCCAGAGGGCGAGTTCATCGAAGGCTTCACCCTGCCCACAGTCACGCCAACGGTCGAGAAGTTTACGCCGGGCGTGTTGGAGGCTGACGCAGCGATTGAGATATGAAGCATAAGCGTGGTGCCAAAACGAATCGATCAGCATTACATCAGCAGGTCTACGACCTATTGGTGTCGATGTACCCGGGTTACCACATTCATGAAGAAACATCCGTCAGGCTGCAGAGTGGGCAAACGCTTTTCATCGACATGTGCATTCGCGAGTTGCAGTTTGCCTTTGAGTGTCATGGGCGACAGCACTACGAGTTTGTTGCTCACTTCCACAGCAGCCCCGCAGGTTTTTATCAACAGCAAGAGCGTGATGCGCAGAAGGCCATCGCGATTTGCGAAGCCGGTTATACTCTGATCGTCGTCAAGTACAACGACGAACTCAATCGTCGATCCCTGATGAAGAAAATCGAACAAGCTCAACAAAACCAGGAGTAGCACCATGTCCGACATGGAAGAACTGTTGGCCGCTGACGATGCGGGCGAACCCACACAATCACCGTCTGCCAACGTGCCGAGCCCAAGCATGGGTCCACCGCCGGCGGCCGCGCCTTTGCCACAACAAGCTGCCCAGACCGCTCAACAACCTGCGCCCGCGCCGGCAGCCGCAGCACCAATGGCCCCCGCCCCGGGTGCTTTGGTGCCAGCGGCGCCGGCTGCGCAGGCACAGCAACAGCCACAGCAACAACCCGCACCAGGGCAGGCGGGTGTGCTGCCTCCGATGAACACCCAAGTCGAAGTCAACGGCGGCGAGTCCCAATTTCAGGCACCGGCTCATCAGCCAGTTGATCCGGGTGTGGCCCACCAGCAGCATACGCAACAGGCCTATCAACAGCCCGCTGAGCAGCAACTCCAGCCCCAACAGCCCCAACAACCTCAGCAGCAAGCACAAGGCGAGCCTGACCTCTTGGCTGCTATGAATGGGCAGGTGGTCACGGGTGAGCAGCAATTGCCGGCCATGCCCGGGCAAGCCGATGTGCAACCCCAACAGCCTCAGCAGCCGCAGGCACCGGCACAGCAACAGCCGCCGCAGCAACAGCCTCAACAGGCTCCACAGGCCCAGCAGTGGCAGCAGGCGCAGCAGCCACCCGTCCAGCAGCAGACGAATCATCCGCTGCCCGTGACCCCGCCATGGCAGCCACAGGACCAGGCCAACCAAGAGGCTGTTCGCTACGCCATGTTGGAGCAGCGAATCGAAGCGGAGTACGCTCAATTTGCCCATGCGGTTGGGCTGTATGTGCTGGCCGACCCATCACACCGCAACCCGCAGAATCGGATGCATGAAGTGATTTACTACATGCATTGGGAGCCGCACTCGCTGCAGGCCATGGACCCGAATCGTCTCAACCAGTTTGAGACCGTGCTTAGCTCCAACCAGCTTTACGTGCAGTCGCTGGAGAACCATTGGAGCCAACGGTATCGCACATTGGCCAAAGAGTTTGAGCGTGCGATCTTCGTGCGGCGCCGTAACTTTGACGGCGGCACCAAGGGCGAGCAAGAGGCGGCATGCTTCGCCGCCGAGCCCGACATGGAACACTTGCGCACCGAGCTTGCCCTCGCCCAGGCGATGGCCAATCGGCTGGAAGGCATGGGCGAGCGATTCGCTCAGTATGAGGACGGTCTCAAACGAACGATCAACTTCGCCACTGAGGAATGGAGACACCAGCACTTTAACCGGTCTGCATAACGCCTATGTTTCAGAGTCCGAATCAAGTTGAGGGCGTGATCCCTCAAGAACTGTCGCAGGAAGAAGAGCGGACACTGTACCATTTTGGCGTCGAACGGATGTTGTTGGCTGCGATCTTCAAGCAGCCCAACCTCATCTACCGTGTCGAGTCCGAAATCGATCCGTCACAGTTTTTCTTCCCAGACCATTCGTACATCTACAGCATCATGCTGGATGTGGCGTCTGTGTCTGCGCTCAAAGGTTGGGCACTTGGCTACAGCCACGACACCATGCTGGCGTTTGCGAGAACCAAGGGCCAAGAGTACGTGGACAAATTTTGGAACTCCACTGACGGCATGAACAAGGTGCGAGAGCTTGAAGCCCTGGTGCCCCGTGTCGACCTGTCACAGGTCAACCATCTGATTGATCAGTTGAAGAGAACGCACTTGCGAGTGCAGATGTACAAGCACTCGAGGCATCTTCAACTTCAACTGCTGGACCAAAGCAATAAGAACCTGAGAGACATTGCATTCGCCGCTGAGTCTGGTTTCTCGGATTTGCTTCACGGACAAGTTGGCGAAGCCGATGTGCTTGGCCGGCTTGGTGACGAGGGCAGGATGTACGAGAGGCGTGCTGAGCTTGCTATGCACCACCCGTACCAGGACTTGTACCTCACCGTCATCCCAGAGATGCCTCATCTGATGTACCTACAGGGTGGTGGATTGAGGCGTGGCGGGCTGTGCATGATCAGTGCGAGGCCCAAGGTAGGTAAGACCAGCTTCTTGTTGAATATGTGCATGCCGTTGGCTGTTTTCTATAACACGCCGTGCTTGTTCATTGACACAGAAATGAGTCGTGAGGAAATCTATCATCGCTGCTTGTCCATCTTGAGTGGGATACCCGAACAAGACATCATGCGCGGCAAATGCATGTACGATCCCGCCACGGCTCAGCAATTCATGGAGGCCAAGGCGAAACTTGATGCGTCGCCCTTTTACTATGTCAGCTTGCGACGTCGTGGCATTGAGCATGCGATCGCACAGATGTCCAAGTTCCACTCGCATGCGGTTCAGAAGAAAGACTACGTTGTTCCAAGCACCGGCGAAGTGGTAAGGCTGAGCCGGCCATCGTTGGCTGTGTATGACTGGTTGAAGATGACTGACTTCAAGTCAGTGGGGCCGGGCTCTAACGTGAAGGAACACCAGATCCTTGGTGACTATGCATCGCAGTTGAAGGATGCGTCTGCCGAGTTTGACATCGCCACCATCGCTGCGTGTCAGCAGAATCGCGAGATTGTTGGTGCATCAATCTCGACATGGGAAATCGAACAAGAACGATTCATTGCAGCGTCGGACAGGATCTCTCAATTTTGTACGATGCTTTGTTCGTTGCGACGCTTGTTTCCCGAAGAGCGAGAGGGATTACAAAAGCAGTTTGGTGATGCGCCTCGCGGGGCTGATCGCGCAGATGACGCAGCCATTCCATACAACAGTGTGCTGGGCATTGCATACAACCGTTTTGGCCCCGAGTATCGTGAGGGTATTCCACTCTACCACGACTTGGGTCGGTATCGGTTCACCGAGTGGGGCAAGCGGTCGGGTGATTATGTCAAGGCGACCGACCCATATGGCAGCATGTGGCAAGCTGTGACTGATTGGAGAACCGAGGCCAACAATCAACGACGCAAGATCAAAAAGAAACAGAAGTCATCGACGCCTGTGCAAGTGAAGGACAAAAGTGACCTGTCTGTTGCGATGGGAACACTGCCGTCTGGTGCGGACTTGGTGTCGGCGGAGAATGGGCCAGTGGCCCCAGGATAATGGTGATGTCGACCGTGAAGAGCGTTGCGAATGATGCGGCAAAGCATGCGGTGCTTTCCACTTTCGCTGCGCGACCATTCTTGATTGAAGCAATGCTGGACCGCATTGGCGCCACTGGCATCCACGAACACCGTGGTGGCTATCGATCAACATGCCCCATTCATGGTGGAGACAATCGCAACAACTTCGCCATCTGGTTTGATCACACCGACGTGCCTGTGTGGAAGTGCTTTTCACAATGCAACACCAAAGGCCCACTGCACACAATCCTGGTGCGGAAATATCGGTGCACTGACCAAGAGGCTCTGTCGTGGATGGCGATGTTGGCAGGCATTCCGATGCAAGGCAATCGCGTGTGGGTGTCGCCAGAGATGATCGCCGAAGAAACGCTCACCCAGTGGCGTCGCCGCATGGGGATGAGCAAGGTCGATGCGCCACCTGTGTTCTCCGATGCGATGTTGCATGACTCACTGCAGTGGAAGTCGGACTACTTTGTCAACCGCCATTTCTCACGTGAGATCTTGGACTACTTTGAGGTGGGGTTTGTTCCGGGCGGCCGGTGGTTGTGGCCAGACGAACAGCAGCCCGGTAAGTATTACGGGTGGTTTGAGGACAGGGTCAGCATCCCGCTGCGGCTCATGGATGGTCGTTTGACAGGATTTTCCGGAAGACGACTTGATGAAATTGCCCAAATGAAGTACAAGATACTTCGTGGAAGTGGCCGCACCTTTACTTTGTATGGGCTGGACAAGCCTTACACCCAGCAGGCGATCACGCAAACGCGAGAGGTCGTGTTGGTTGAGGGGTTTCCAGATGTGTGGCGTGCTTGGATGCATGGCATCTACAACGTGGTCGGAGTGATAGGCACCGACTTGTCGTCGCAGCAGGTGGACTTGTTGAAACAGTTTTTCTTGGATCGCATTGTGTTCTTTTACGACGGCGACAAATCGGGCCAGTTGTCGGTGAAGCGAATGGGCAAACAGGTCCGTGGTCTTTGCCAGCTTCGCAATGCTGTCCCACCCGAAGGTTTTGATCCTGGCGATCTTGTTGATCGTCAGGCGTACATTGGCGCATTGGAACAGTCGAGAGTTCTTACCCTTACCTAAGCAAAGGAGTCATCATGACCGCTCTCCCAGCAGCCGGCTATGCGCAGCCGCAACAACAGGCCCCGCCACAGGGGCAGCAGTATGCATCGCCTCACGGCCCAGCGCCAGCCGCTCAGCCGCAAGCGTCGCAGATCCCCCAGAACATGCCGCCGTGCGTTCACCAGGCGGCCCAACAGATCGCACAGGGCCAGTTCCCGTTCGTGAATGAGACGTGGTTCGTGGGCCAGATCTTTCCCAAGCAGAGCATGCCCCAAGGCTTTGCGTGGAAGCAGGGTGGGCCCAACGGCCAAGGCGGCACATCCACTCCCAAGCTGGATATCAACCTCAAGCTGCGCAACTCGTACGTTTCGCAGGGCGTGCCCAAGGTCAAGCAGTCCACGGTGACCCTGACCGTGTATGGCACGCAAGGCCAGCAGATCCTGAACCAGTTGCAGACGGGTTGTTTGATCGCGTTCCGTGGCGAGTTCCGCATGTCTCGCTTCCAAAGCCGCAACCCGCAATCGGCTGGGCAGTGGGTGACTTACGTCAACTTCGTCTTGGCCCGGTCGAACGATGGTGTGCCTTCGTTCTGCGTGCTGAGTGGGCCCATGCAGATCACGGACGAAAGCAACACCGCGCAACAGGGTGGCTACCAACAGCAGGGTGGCGGTTATCAGCAGCCCCAGCAGGGCGGCTATCAACAGCAGCCGCAGCAAGGCTACCAGCAGCCGCCACAGGGCGGGTATCAGCAGCCTCAACAGCCGCCGCCGCAACAGCCTCAACAGGGCTACCAGGCCCCACCACAAGGCGGCCTGCCCCCGCAGGGCGGTCTTCCGCCACAAGGGGCACCACCGCAAGGGTCGCCACCGCCACAGCAGCCTGCTCCGGGCGCCCCGCCCGCGCCGCCGCAAAACAACGCCGCCCCGCCCGCGCCGCCACAAGGGCAGGCACCGCCAGCGGCCGGCCAAGGTGGCGTCGCACTGCCGCCCGCAGCGCAGGGCAACGCCATGCCCCCGACCCCGCCCCAGAACGACATGCCCATGTAAGGTCGGAGCCTCACCGTGGTTTGCTTAGGTATTGACCAGGCCATCAAAGGGGGAACAGGGTGGTGCCTCGGCGCCGGGGATGTCGCATCCCCCAGCGTCACCATGGGCACTCTCTTTCCTCCTGATGGCTTGGTCATGCCCGAGCAAATGCACGCATCGCTTTTGGGCCAGGTGCGTGATCTGGTCGTCAAGTCATCGCCCAATCTTGTGGTGATCGAGTCGTACTCGATGGGCTCGCCAGCCAACAGCATCGTTCGTGCGGCTGAGTTCATCGGGCAAGTGAAGGCGATGTTGGCGGGCTATGGGTACCAGCACGGATGGGGCAACGCCTACAACGCAGACCAGCGAAAGTTGGTGTCTGCCAACCTGCGTGGGCTGGATCAAAAGCTGGTGGCCATTCAGTCCAAGACCACGGTGAACAAGTACACCCTGGGCAGTGGCAGCACCAAGAAAGAAACCGACTACCTGCTCAAGTTGTACAAGGCAACAGGCATCGAGTTCCCCGACGACAACCAGGCTGATGCGTACATGCACGTGATGTTGGCTATGAAGACGCACAGCATTCTGCAGTCGGGCGAATGGGATGAATCATTGACGGTGGCCAAGTCGGAGGCCATCTTGGGAATGTTCGCCAAGAACAAGTCCAAGATGACACCCGCCAAGGCGGCGAAGCTGTCAAGCGAAGACAAGATCAAACTCATGCGAGGCGAATTGTGAGCGACAAAATCATCATCACTGTCAGCGGAAAGAAAGAGGCTGGCAAGAACACGTTGTGCAACATGATTGCTGCGCATATTGCCAATAAGCTGGACCTGGTGCCGGGTAAACAGTTTGGCGTCAGCACTGGCGGTGAGCTGGGTTACCCCACCGATGATGGGACGGAGTTTGTTGATATCGGCCCGGGGCACACCGAAGAGTCGCCACTGGGCGGCCCGCGTGGTGTGCGAATACTTAGCTTCGCCGATTTGCTCAAAGAGACATGCATTCGCGTTTTGGGCCTCAAGCACGAGCAGTGCTATGGTCGCAACCACGAGAAAGAAACGCTTACACACCTGCGGTGGGATCGATTGCCACTGGCTGTGCGATGGCGATATCGAGCGAAGTGGTGTTCGTGGCCGCGATCTGGCTTCATGACTGGCCGCGAAGTGATGCAGGTGTTTGGTAGTGACATCATGCGAGCATGGTGGCCCGATGTATGGGCCACGGCTACGCTGCAACTGGCCAAGTCTTGTGTTGAGCCGGTTGTGCTGATTTGTGACGGCAGATTCCCGAACGAGATTGACGCCACCAATGCGGCCGGCGGCCTCACGGTGAGGTTGTTGCGGTCGCCGCACAACGACACCCATATTTCTGAAACTGCACTGGATAACTACAACGGCGAATACCACGCGGTGATGCCTGCTGATGCAGGCCACACTGATTACATGGAGTTCGTCATGACCACCGTCGAGTCGTGGCTGCAATAGTCGATTCGCTCAACCAGAGGTAGCAACATGGACATCGGACATCTGAGCCCCACTAAGCTCAAGCAGGCTAAGCTCTGCCCAGCACGTTTGCATGCAAGGTTGCATGATGACGACTGGGATGAAGAGAGGGGAGAGAGGGCGGCGCTGGGCACACTCACTCACACTGCTGCGGAAATCTGGTACCGGCCAGACCCCCAGTGGATGCAGGTGTACAGCACCATCGAAGATCCTAATCACCGAGCGCAGGCTTGGGAGTCGCGGAAGATCCAACTCGCCGATGGTTCGATCATCGAAAAGCACCCCATGACCGATCCCGAGCTTGCCTTCAAGATGGCAATCGATCGGGAGACGCAGACGGGCGACATGCCTGTAGACAATCAATCGCTGATTGAGGCTCGACAACTCTTCCTCAACATCATCGATTTCTACAAGCGTGACGTCTTGAATGTCGTGTTCGCCGAGCGGAAGTACAAAGGCGGGCTGGCTAACGGTGTGCCGGTCAGTCTCAAGATTGACCTTGGCGTGGACCGTGGCGCCGGCAAGTTGGAAATCGTTGACTACAAGACTGGCTTCGTCACCATTCCCGACGACGAGTTGGAGAACGAAGACCAGGTCATGCTCAACCTGTTGGCCGTGCGCCGCGACCCGGTGTTCGCCAGCTTCAACGCGGTCACGTTCTCCTATTTCTGGGTGCAACATGCCGCGCCCAGTCGTGAGGTTTTGGTGGCAGATACGGTGCTCGACCACTACGCTCACGCCTTGGCGTCTCGCTACCAATCGCTCAGCACAATGACCGAGCCCGACGAGCGGATCAACCCATTCTGCGGGTCGTGCGGCCGTCGTGCCAAATGCGAACGCTTCAAGGCGTTCATCAGTCAAGCCATGGGCACCCTTGGCGACGACATCACCGAAGAACAGGCCATGAAGTGGGACGATGAAACGCTGATGGAAACATCAGATCGTCTCAAGGGCCAGTTGAAGGTGTTGGAAAACTCCAACAAGCTGCTGAAAGAGATGGTTAAGGCCCGTGCCCAGGCCAGCGATACGGGCGATCTGAATGGCACCAAGTTCCGCGTTGCCACTCGCAAGCGACAAAACTTGACGTACAGCCCGAATACGGTGTTGGCTTTGTGCAAGGCTCACTCGGTTGACCCTGGTGACTGCTTGTCTGTTTCCAAGGGTAAAGCCGAGCAGGTGTTTGATGGCAAGGGCAACGCTATCGATCAACTCAAGGTGACATCAAGCAGGCCCACAGTGACAACGTGGATTCAGATTGAGCCCGTCAAAGAGGGCGGTGCCAAGAAGAAGGCCAAGAAGAAGGCGTCGAAGAAGAAGTCGGCCAAGAAAAAGACCAGCAAGAAGGCCAGCGAGAAGAAGGATGAGTCGGCGACGACCGAGCAGGCCGCGACTCCACCATCTGAGGCTGCCGTCGCCGCGGCGCCACCGCCGCCGCCTGTCCCAGCCTCAGAGGTTCCCGCTGACGCCCCGGCGGCTGATGCGACTACGGCGGCTCCGCCGACGCCAGATGTGAATGAGGCACCATCTGTTCCACTGCCACCACCACCTGGCGACGAAGCCAATAGCCTGCTTTTCCCTGATGGTGAAGATGACGGCGAATGGGAGGATGTCCCCGATGACGAGCAGCCATGAACACCGCAAGCCGAAGCTCTTGATCGTTACTGACTCAGCCGCTTTGGACACTGGGCTGGGCCGAGTGGCCAGAGAGATTGGGACACGACTCGTTGCCGAAGATAGGTACGAGGTCAATCAGTTTGGTTTCTTCCACAAGAGAACCAAACGGGCCGTACCTTTCCGCATCTTCCACAACCGCAATGATGGTGAGCCGAAGTTCGGCCAGCTTTACTTGGAAGACATCATTCGTGAACATGAAATCGATCTGGTTCTATTGATCGGTGATCGCTTCATGTTTGACGACTTCCTTCTGAGCCCAACCGCTCGTGGCGGCGCCAAAGTGCTGTGGTATGCCACCATTGATTCGCAGCCATGCGATTACCGGCAACTGGCTGCAATGCAGTTGGTTGACCAGGTGATCTTTTGTACGCAGTTTGGACAGGTGGCCGCGCAGTTCGCAGGGTTCGACGTGTCCCAAGGATGTGCCGTGGTTCACCATGGTGTGGAAACGTCGGTGTTCCATCCGTTGCCGAGCGGCCATCGCGATGAACTGAGAAAGAAATTCTTTCCCAACTTCGATGATCCGTTTGTGGTGGGGTGTGTCGCGAGGAATCAGCCGCGAAAGAACATCCCCGCACTTTGCAAGGCGTTCCGCATGTTTGTGTCAGAGCATGCAGTGTGTCGCCAGTGTGGTGAAATCATCTTCTCACCACTCGAGGCCGCCGGGTCGTGTCCGTCGTGCGAGGCCGGTCTGCCTGAGTTGTTCGATCATGTGCCCGCGAAGTCTGATGCGGTTCTGTATTTGCATATGAATCCGCTGGACCCTTTGGGTCATGATCTTCACTCGATGGTCCGACGCACCAACATTGACAAGCAGTGTGTGTTTGGTGATGTGAAAATCGACGCCTCTGGCACAGGGGTTGAAGATCGGGACATGAATGAACTGTATGCGGCCATGGATGTGTTCTGCCTTCCGACCATGGGTGAGGGGTTTGGCTTGCCATTCCTTGAGGCCATGGCCGCTGGTGTGCCCGTGCTTGCTACAGGCTACTCTGGGCACACTGACTTTGTAAATGGCGTGGGTGACCTGATCGAGGTGGAGTCATGGGTGACTGACGTTAGCAATAACGCAGAGCGTGCCGTGGTCAGTCTTGAAGACATGGTGGCCCATTTGGATCGGTACTACTACGAGCCCGAGGATTACCAGGCAAAGTGGGCACAGCACCTGTTAAAGCGAGGGATCAACATCCAAAGCGATCCTCGACTCAAAGTCACCGGCCATGAATTGCTGAAAGCCATGGGGGACGCCGGTCATCGTCGTGCCAAATTGCTTGACTGGAAAAACCTACTGCCGATTTGGCCCAAGCTCGTTGACACAATGCTTGGCATTGACAGCAAACAATCCGACGAAGAGCGGGTGCACTTGGGAGTCGAATTGGTATGAAAGATTCCAAGATCAATGTAATGTGGATGGGTTCTGCGCTGGAGCCGTCTGGTTACGGCGAGGCGAGTCGCAACTACTTGGTTGGGCTTGATAAGTACCAGGACATCAATCTGCGATTCATTCCCTTGTACTTTTGGCAGGGGCCTAAGCCGTACTTTGGCCGTGCTTGGGATGTGATTAAGCGACAATCTGAGCGTCGCATTCCCGGCGATGAAAATTACATCTTGGTTCATCACAGCACGCCTGATAATTGGCAGGTTGGGACCAGGCGATGCATGTGGAATATCGGTGTCACCACGTTTGAGACTGATGGTCTGCCGAAGCGGTGGCAGCGCAGCATGCGAATGATGGATGAGATCTGGACGTTCAGTGATTTCAATCGCCAGGTGTTTGAAGAGTGTGGTATTCGTCGGCCAATTACCGTCATCCCACATGGCGTGGACTGTGAATCATACGCCCCCACCGTGCAGCCGCTGCCAGAGTTGAAGCGTGTGGTTGGTGATCGCTTTGTGTTTGGGTCCGTCTTTGACTGGTCCCCGCGAAAAGATCCCAAGGCCTTGATCCAGGCCTATTACACGGCGTTTGCTGGCCATGAGGATGTGGTGTTGTTGATGAATCTTTTTCATCAGTTCGGCGAGAAGGACGGCAACCAGAAAGCTGCCGCCCAGATTCGCAGCATTGCCGACAGCATTGGAATCCCAGAGGCCGATCGCCCGCCGGTGATGTTGATTGCCAATGAGTCTATCCCCAATGAAATCATGCCGCGTTTGTACGCTACGTTTGATGCGTATGTTTTGCCGTCGCGAGGCGAAGGCTGGGGCTTGACATTCTCCGAGGCTATGGCCTCTGGCTTGCCAACCATTGGTGTGGACTGGAGTGGCAACACAGCGTTCATGACGTCTGAGAACAGCATGCTGATTCGTGACTACAAGCTGCGCACAATTCGTCCACAAGACGTACCGAAGCAGCCCCACTATGTTGGGCAGAAATGGGCCGTGGCCAACCCCGACGCTGTTGCCGAGTGCATGAGGCTTGTGTACGAAAAGCCCGAGCTTCGTAGTCGCATAGGAATCAAGGCCCGCAATGACATGGTCGACCGGTTCTCGTGGGATGCCGCGTGCTCCAAGGCACGTCATCGCCTGGTGGAGATTGCTGGCGAATGGATCTGAAATCACATGCCGCCAAGTGGGCTCATGCACTTCTGCCCGACGTTGACAGTGGGGATGACGTGTACGTTGAGGGGGTTGGCGGCTGCGGTGCGCCATGTGCCGTAGTTTGGTACCGGTGCCAAGGTGAAGAGCTTAGGCCCGGCTCTGGTCCGGGTGGGAAGTTCTTTTGGCATGAGCTTGGCAAGATGGGCTTTGATGCTGATGTGTTTTATCACACCACCCTAATTAAGTGTGAGCCATCGCCAGACACGCCGCCAGCGGAGCAGATGCAGCAATACCGTGACGCGGTGGTGGAAGAGTTGGGCATCGTTGGTCCTCGCGTGGTTCTTTTGCTTGGCCCCCTTGTTTGTGGTACCATGCTTGGGCGTGAGTCGGTAGACATGAATCACTATCGCTTGATGCAGTGGCTGCCGGATGATGGGCCCACTGTGTTTTGCACCTGGGCACCCGAAGAGGTGTTGGCCACCGGCGGGCCGGCAAGTGATTTGTACCCCGACTGGTGGCAAGACATTGATGCTGTGTTGAATTTCAACCCAGTGCGCTTTTCCAGTTCATTACCTGTGGAGTGGTAATCGATGCCTCAAAGAGGCCCAGCCCAACCGTATGATGTTGACGAGTTTGCTGCAGCGAGAGCGTTTGTTGTCGAGCATGTTGGCTCATCGTTTGGCACAACCTTTGAGTCCGTTGATGGCACCAAGTTGGTTGCGTCAGAGAATGGATCTAAGTGGGCGGTTCACATGGCGCCCAGCCAAAACGGCGCCATCTCTTTGCTGGTGAATCCATCCAATGGTCAATTCTTTGAGTCGAGCCCCGGCCATAGCGGGGTGCTGATTGTCGACCCCAATGCTGACCTCGTCTATGGCATCACCAATGATAGGTTGTCCGAAATCTTCGCCGGCCAATACCCAGCCACGCATGTTCAGGTAGTGGATTCGGGCGGCTGGCGTCAACTCGTTATCCATCAACCGCAAACTGTCTGCAGCAAAGTCGTACCGTGCGACGACCCATCCTTCGGCAGTGATCGTGCGAAGGTTGGTGTGTCGGAAGACTTTGTTCATCTTCATTGTCACTCGATGTATAGCCTGTTGGACGGCGCCCAAACCATTGAAGGCATGGTGGCTCGAGCAAGGGCCAACGGGCAGCCGGGGCTTGCCCTGACCGACCACGGGGTCATGTTTGGCACGTATAAGTTCTACAACACATGCAAAGACCAGGGCATCAAGCCAATCCTTGGCGTCGAGGCATACTTGGTGGACGACGTGTCGAAGAAGTACCAAGACGCGAATGGACACACAGTTCGCTTTGAGCACCACATCACGCTGCTGGCTATGAACCAGACCGGTTGGCAAAATCTTTGCCTGTTGATGTCTTTGGCGTGCCGCGACCACATGTACTATGTGCCGCGCATTGACCATGAGTTGCTGTTCAAGCACAGTGAGGGAATCATTTGCTTGACAGGCTGCTTCAAGGGCCCGATTGCTCACTACCTGCAGCATTACGAGAACCCAGAGCGGCCATGGATGAACCGCAACCCCGACCTCAGCCGTCAGTGGTTGAAGCGGTACAAGGAAGTCTTCGGTGATCGCCTGTATGGCGAGGCTATGAACATTGACTTTCATCAGTACATGCGCATCGTGCCCGAGTTGTTGCAGTTGTTTGATGATGAGGGCGTTCCGGCCACCATCACCAACGATTGCCACTACGAGCGTGGCGAAGATCGTGTGCTACAAGTGCTGTTGTCTGCGATGTCCACTTCATCTGTGGACTCTTTGGCTGAGAACGACACGGGAGTGTATTACATTCGCGAGCGGCATGAGATGTTAACTGGTCAGTTCACGGCGGCTATGGCTGATCGCACATGCGAGATTGCTGATCGGTGCAATGTGGACCTTGACTTCACCGGCTATCTGTTCCCACAGTACAAGCTGGAAGAGGATGTTGATTGGGCGGCATACCAGGAGGCCGGCCATGACTGATAAGCCACGTGTCATCATCTGTGGCTCAAGGGAGTGGGCGGACTTCTTGTATATCGATGGCTTTGTGTCGTCGCTGATCGATGTCACCGTGGTACAGGGCGGCGCACGCGGGGCTGACAAGATGGCTCGCATTTCTGCTGAGCGACACAAGATTCCTTTTCACGAAGAGCCGGCGGATTGGAATACACACGGCAAGGCGGCCGGTGGTATTCGCAACCAGTTGATGTTGGACAAGTACAGCCCGTCTTGGGTTGTGGCTTTCGCGTACAACATCTACGAGAGCCGTGGGACGGCAGATATGATCAAGCGATCGCTGGATCGAAACCTGGCTGTTTATCTGAACCCAAGCAGCATGCGCAATCTGCCCCAGCGTGTGTACAAAACACCAGAGGGCAAGCTGTTTGTTGCACAGGAAGGAATGGTATGAAGACTGCCATTTATGTAACGGCTTACAATCGCCCTCATTATTTGGCGGAGTGTTTGTGTGGCTTGACCAAAGACCCGATTGCTATGCAGTCGGACATCTTCGTTTTCTTAGACGGTGGCCCAGATTCAACACAAGCGGCCAACGCCAAGCTGGTTGATTGGATCTTGGCGCCTGCGAAGACGGGTGGTGAGTTGCACACTATCAAGCGTGACGCCAATTATGGTGTTGGTCACAACATGATTGAGGCCAGGCGATACCTTTTTGATGGCCTGGGTTATGACCGTGCCATGTTGGTTGAGGATGATTGCGTTTTGATGCCGCACGCCTTCGGGTTGAATGATCGCCTGCAGGACTGGTGCGATCGTCACTTTACCAATGTCGGCGTGACCACCATATGGTGTCGTTGTGCGGCCTCGGCCGACATAAAGTTTCGCCACCAACGAACCGTTAAGGGTGGCAACACCAACTGGATTACCGCCATGTGGACCCGGGATGCGTGGCTGGCGGTGAGGCCCATGTACGAGTTGTATGAGCGTTCGTTTTTGCCGCCGATTGGCGAGCCCTATTCGTCGAGACCTCATCGTAAAATCACTGATTGGCTGTTGTCATGTCAGGCTGAGGTGGCAGACGCTGGTTGGTCGCCTCGGGGGGATCAGCCATTTCCAGAAGATGCTGATTACTTTACGCGGTCACTCATGGATGCAGATCATATGGTGAGCAGTCAAGACGGCGTCGGGGCCATGGCCATGGTCGCAGCCGGAATGGTGAAGGCATACACCACCGTGAATCGTGCTACTTATATTGGCCGTCAAGGTGAGCATGGCACGCCAGATCAGTATGAGCAATCCAAGTACCACCTCATTTTGCCCGACATCATGCGAGGCGATCATGGGGTGGCAGATTTCGTGGTAGAAGCCCACGACAAGTCAGTTGTGGTTGTTTAAGCAAGGCTTCGCATGAAGGTTCACTGTCTCACTGTCGCCATTGGTCGTGAGTACACTCGGCGTGTACAGCGGTGCTTGCATAGCCGGCAGTCGTATTGCGCGTGGCATGGGTTTGATTTGACTTTGCTGTCTCACCCATCATGGGCTGATGGTCGGCCGCCGGCGTGGGCAAAGGTGCGAGCGGCCGCATACGTTGCTGGAGATATGAATGAGGGCGATGTTCTTGTCGTTGCAGATGCCGATGTCATGGTGTGCAACTATGAGGTGTCTTTGAGAGAGGTGTGGGACGAGCGATATGATCACCTGGTTCAAGACGTTGTGTTTTGTTCTGAGCCAAGCGGGCTGAATACTGGTGTGTTTTTCGTTCGGATCAGCAAAGAGTCTCGAGCCGCATTGGATGCTATTTGGAGTCAAACATCCTACATCCATGATACACAGTGGGAGCAGAGGGCCGCGCGTCATTTGTATGACAGCGACCCATGGTTTCAATCGGTTGTGCATGTTGAGCCAGAGCATCGCGTGTTGCACTCTTACCCCCCTGTTGCCGCCAGAAAGTCGGCAATGCATTTTGAGCCTGGTGATTTTCAGATGCATTTCGCAGGTTTTCATGGCGGCCGATTCGGTGAGTTGGTTGCTGAGTATGGCCGATTTGAAGGAGGCCAACATGTCACGACTTGAAATTGGTCCACGCGACACACCGCTTGACGGTGAATGGCTGACGCTGGATGCGCGTGAGGGCTTTGATTCTGACTTTGTGTGCGAGTGGGGCAAGGATCCAATTCCCGTCGAGGACGACTCATTGTCCCTGGTCTATGCCAGTCATGTGCTTGAGCATGTGCCGTGGGAGAGGACGCACCACGCGCTTGTTGATGTGTTCCGCATCCTCCAGCCAGGCGGTGCCTTTGAGGTGTGGGTGCCGGACCTGCAGGTCATTGTTAACGCTATGCAGTCGGGCAAAATACCCGATGGTTGGCGCCGCAGTAACCCAGAGGGGGATGTTATGAAGTGGGTGAACGGGCGATTGTTCGCCTATGGCCCCGGCCACAACTGGCACAAGGCGGCCTTCACCAAGGCGTACTTGCGGCGATGCTTGGAGCGGGCTGGCTTTGTGAATGTAACGCCACTGGCACATCCTCGTGGCTATGACCACGGCCCTATCAACATGGGCATGAAAGGGGTGAAGCCATGAGGGTGTTTGTTCTTGGCACAGGAAGGTGTGGCAGTAAAACCTTCACTAAAGCATGTCAGTTGGTTCAGGGCATGACCGCCACCCACGAGAGTCAGGCCCACACAATGAATTTGTCATACCCCGACAATCACATTGAAGTTGACCCGCACCTGGTGTGGCACCTGGGTCCGTTGAGTGAGAAATATCCGAACGCTGTTTGGGTGCACCTGAACCGAAACGAAAGCGACAATGTCCGATCGCTGTCTCGTCGGCGAACCATCGTGGCATGGGGTGCACTGGTTTCTATGGGTGGCGTGACAGATCGGGTTCGCTTGGCACAGTGCCTGCGGTCACATGTCAACTTTACGATCTCCACTTTCCTTATGGACAAGAAGCACGCATGTGTGGACATCGATCGATGCCCTGTGCAATTTCAACATATGTGCGATGAGCTTGGATTGTCGCTGCCGCCAAATTGTGACGAGAAGTTGAGGAAGATTTTTCAGCACGACAAAGGTTGAGTGTGTACTTTAGCGATCAGTATCAATTTAGTTACATTCGCAATCCGCGCACAATGAGCACGTCAACTGCTCGATGGTTGCTGCGACATTATGGCGCACAGGTTTATACGCCACCACAGGATCAGATTGATGTGTACCGTCAACGACATCAACGATGCATACCCGATCGGTTTGTCGGTTACTACACCTGGTCTGTGGTGCGGTGCCCATATGATCGATTGTTCTCTGTTTGGAAACAAGCTCGATTCAGCAGGGACTGCAAGTGGTGGGGCGGTGTTGTCCGTCGCGAGCAGTGGTCGTTTCCGCATTTTGTTGAGTGGATGTGTGATGTTACCATTGCACCGTCTTTGCCAAGGTTTGGCTCGCAGGTGGCATTCTTTGAGGGTGTTCGTATTGACAAGATGCTGCGGTTTGATGACATGCCCCACGCTTTGAAGTGTTTGCCGTTTTACAAGGATGGGACCATCGAGCACTTCCCATCGGCACGTAAAGATATGCCCACCACAGCCGGGCCAGAAGATGAGTGGTCACCACGATTGCTGGCCATGGTCGGAGGCCTGGTGGGCCCAGACATCGAGGCATACGGGTACGAATGGAGACACTGATGAACTACGTCAATTACCAACAGGCACAGGCGGACGTGCATCAGCACCTATTGCCCAAGATCCCAGTCAAAGAGTTGGCGGGTGTCATGGGTGTGCCTCGCAGCGGCATGATCCCCGCGACGATCATTGCAACCGAGCTTCACCTGCCGTTGGGCATGGTTGGCTTTGGTCAGCCCCCGGTGCACCAAAGCGGTCGCACCACTCGGTCGTCCGTCGCTCGCCCCGGTGGCAAGTGGCTTGTGGTGGATGACTCGGTTTACATGGGCGGCGCCATGCGACGGACGCGGGATGTCCTGGGTGACTCGGGTCGATTCATTTATGCATCGTTGTACATGACCCCCGGGTCTGAGCAGCATGTGGACCTCTTTGGCCGACACCTGTCGGGGCCACGGTTCTTTCAGTGGAACCTGTTTAGCTGTGCCGCTGCAGAGAAGGCCATCTTCGATCTGGATGGTGTGTTTGCCGAAGAGCCCACCGCATTTGACGATGACGGCGCCGCCTACCAGAAGAATATCAGGACCGCCCGCCTGCTGCGACGTCCGGGCGTGAGGTTGGGCATGATCTTGACCAATCGTATTGACCGGTGGAGGGCCTTGACTGAGAACTGGTTGGCTCAGAACCAGATCCAATACGAGCAGTTGGTGATGCAAAGGTTTGACAGTGCCGCACAGAGGCGTGCCAAATCACCTGGGCCCATCTTCAAAGGTCAGATCTATAAGGCGTCTAATGCCCCCTTCATGGTGGAAAGTCACGACCACATGGCAGAGAAGGTGGCGGCCGCCGCCGGCAAGCCGGTGATCAGTGTGGAATCTCAAACCGTTTTCCAGTAAGATGATGCCCATGGAACTCACGGACGACTTTCTCAGGTTCAAGGTGTATCACCGATCGCAGCAACAAGGGTTTCCCCTTGACGATGCGAGGCGCGAGCGCATTGAGTACGAGCTTGGCGTGATCAAAGAGATGGGCTTCTGCTCATACTTCCTGATCGTTGCTGACTTGTGTGATTTCATGCGCCGTGAGAACATCATGTTCAACGTGCGTGGCTCGGGGTGTGGCAGTACGTGCGTGTGGCGATTGGGCATCAGTCACAAGTGGCTTGACCCCATCCGGTTCCGCTTGCCGTTTGAGCGGTTCCTGAATCCGCACCGCGTGTCGAACCCCGACTTGGACATCGATATCCAAGACGACAAGCGTCACCTGGTCACCCAATACACGACCGAGAAGTATGGCGCCGATCGTGTGTCCCGCATCATCACGTTTGGAACGCTCGGCGCACGAGCAGCGATTCAGGACACGGCCCGAGCCTTGAACATGCCTGGCTATCAGGATGTGGCCAGCACCATCAGTCGTGCTATCCCTTTGGGTCAGGGTGTGCGGCTGTCTGATTGCCTCAAGACCAACCCATTCCTGGCCGAGCAACAGCAGGCACATCCACTACTGTTCGATCGCGCCCAGCGTGTCGAGGGCTTCGCAAGGCATGCCTCTATCCATGCTGCCGGTGTGATCATTGCCCCCGAGCCGATGCACCATTTCTTGCCGTTGTACTTCCGTGGCGACCCAGACGGTCGTAGCCCGGAAGATAATGTGCCCACCTCTCAGTGGGATATGTACGACGTCGAGGCTCGCGGCCTGCTCAAGATGGACTATCTTGGGCAGAAGCCATTGCGGGTGATCAAAAACACCGTTGACATGATCAACATTCTCCGGGTCAAGCAGGGGCTTGAGCCTAACTTCTCGATTGACAACATCCCACAAGATGACCAGAAGACATGGGACATGTTGTCTCGCGGTGAGTTGGTCGGCGTGTTCCAGTTGAGCAAAGAGTTCATCCACAAGTTCGCGCGGCGAATGAAGCTGCACGAGGTCAAAGACATCATGCAGCTTGCGGTGCTGGTGTCGATCATTCGACCCGGCATGATGGACGCTGGGACCACGGAGGTTTATCTGCGACGTGCCGAGGGCGGGGAGATGGCGACTCCACTGCACCCCTTGGTGGAGCAAACACTTCGATCCACGTATGGCTTGATGGTGTTTCAAGAGGACTGCATGTTGGTCGCCCAGGACATGGCTGGCTTCTCCATGGCCGAGGCTGACGAGTTGCGTCGTGGTATTGGCAAAAAGAAAAGAAGGTCATTGACAAGATGCGGCCCAAGTTTATTGAGGGCGCTGTGGAGCGTGGGGCCACCGAAGAAGATGCTCGCCATGTGTGGGAGCAAATGGAGACCTTTGCTCGCTATGGCTTCAACCGCGCACACGCCACCGCGTATGCGATGGTGGCGTACTGGACCGCTTACCTGAAAGCCAATTACCCGGTCATCTATATGAACATGATGATCAATTGTGAAAAGGGCATGGGCGACCAGGAAGAGGGATACAACTACAAGGTGGCAAGGTACGTGGGCGAGGCCCGGGCTCGTGGTGTCGCCATCCAACCGCCGTGTGTGTTGAGGTCTGCTGACGACTGCTCGGTGCTGCATAAGCAGTTTGTGCCAAGCGGTATTCGTTTTGGCCTATCACTCATCAAGGGTGTGACCGACAAGTCTGTGGCTTGGATTCGCAAACACTGTCGCGAGGCCACCAGCTTCAAAGAGTTTGTCTTGGCGTGCTACGAGCGGTGTGACGTAGACGATGACGCCCAGTGGGATGTCGTGAGTCGCAGGTGGGACCGTCGTGCCCCAAGCACGCGCCTGCGAGAGGCCAAGGCGATCCCCGAGGGTCCGGCGGCCGAGGCCATCAAGCCGTTCATGGTTGCTTTGGAGCAGCACGACACAGCCATCAAAGGTTGGCGCAAGAGGCTGGAGGATCTGAATCGGCAACAACAGGCCGACCCGGCTGCGATGGAGCATGCACAGCAGCAGTTGGAGGCGGCACAGAAGCACCCTGGCGTGACGTTCTCATCCCTGCCGACCGTTGTGAAGGAGTACCTGTTCAGTGTAACGCCCCGCGAGCGACGACAGTATGCAAGGGTGTCCACCTCTGATATGCAGGCCCTGATCTATGCCGGCGCCATGGACGTGTTTGATCCAAACAGGTGCCGGATGTTGGCCATGCTTGAAGAGTTGTGCAAGCAGGCCGGCCGCTGGCACAAGCAAACATGCCGCGTCGAGATGGGGGCCAAGGTCAGCAAGGGCCCAGATGAGGCGATGGAGAAGATCAACGATCTGTGGTATGAGGATGACGAGGTGCCAGGGCAATTGGGGCTCGAGGCTCTTCTGGCCCACGAGCGAGAGGTGACTGGTTGCTACTTGTCGAGCGATCCATTCGCCCCGTTCTGGAAGTACAAACAAGACACGCCTGATTTGGTGTTCGCGTCCGACATCCCAGCAGATCGCGAGGTTGATACGCTGGTCATGCTGGAAAGGCACCGTCCAACTGTCGTGAAGCGAGGTCGGAACGCTGGCAGTGAGATGGCATTTTTCACGTTCATTGGGGAAGACAACACAGACTTTGAGGCGGTGTGCTTCACCGATCCGTGGGCCAATATCAGTCGGCATTGCGAGCTTGAGCGTGGTAAGATTTATGTGGCGAGGGTTCGCAGGGACAGTAGGCGAGATGGCTGCATTCTGGTCAATCTTCAAAAGTTGAGCGAAACCGGCAATTCAGTGTAGAATGGTTGCCAGTTGATTGGAGAATCGAAATGCCGACATACGAGTTCATGGGCTGTAGTAGCCCCGAGTGCCCGCACAAAGATGGCGACCCCGATCGATACTTCTATCTCGAGATTGAGTATCCCATGGGAACGGCGCCGCGTGTCGGTGAGAAGACACAGTGTCCGTGCGAGGGTTGTGATGGGGAGATTGTTCGGGTGGCATCCATCCCGCAGGTGTGCGTGAAGCATAGTGCGGAGATCCCATGGAACCATAAGGACATCGTCACAACCAACATCAACGGCAAAGATGTGCGCATGCAATTCATCGATCACCCCCACACGAAGGGCGGGGGCTCGCTGGTGGACCAGGCCAAACAAATGGGCATTCGCATGGCCGACACACCCGGCCTTCGCGGGGCCAGGTACGACGAGAAGCATGGCCAGTACGTTGTCGATGTCGCGTCCAACGTGCCGGACCCTTTGGGCATGATCGAAAGAGAGAAGGCCAAGGGCAATGTGGCCATCACCAAGAAGGATGTAAACACCCCCGTCAAGCGTCGCCCCAAGAAAAAGAAGAAGTGACCCATGTCCGACGAGTCAACACACCCCAGTTGTGAGAGGGGCGAGGACGGGCGGCTCCGGGTTTCGTCCAAGCTGCAGCCCACAGAAACCGGCCTCGCACGTGTGGGTCACGCACCCGATCAAGGCGGGGACGAGGAGGATTTCAAACCCGGTGATTCAGTTGAGATGTCGGCGTTGAAAATTCGGATGGCGGCCCTTGAGCAGGTGCTGATTGACAAGGGTGTCATGACCGCCGAAGAGTTGCGTGAGGCCATACAAAAACGAGCAGAGAAGAAATGACAGACCAACCTATCAGCTACCAACTCGGACATGCCAACGCGGATGCGGTCGCCGCTCTCGCTCGAGAGTTCCCCGAGTCTGACATCCGTCAAGACGTGTATCGCGTGGGTAGCAACTTCTACCCCACCTACATACCTGCGCCAGCATTCATTATGCGGCTGAACGAGTTGCTTGGCACGGGATGGGATTTTGTTGTGCACGACCACGGCATTACCGCTGACTACACACAGGTATGGGTGCGGGCGACGTTGACTATTTGGTCCTGGGTTCAAGATCCGGCCGGCAACTGGCACCGCGTGGCTTCCAGCAGATCGCAATATGGCAATGCTTTCCTCAAGCGGTGCAGCTACCCGGATGGGTCGCAGGGCTTTGTCAACTTTGGCTATGACCTCAAGGCGGCAGCCACTGACGCCTTGCGCAAGTGTGCATCTCTGTTTGGTGTCGCGATGCATTTGTACACCAAGGATGAGGCTCCCATGCAGGGCATGGACCAGCACGAGCAGGCCGAGCTTGATGCGGTCGCCGCTGAGGCTGAGCAGGCTGCCGCCCAAGCACCTGCTGAGCAGTTTCAGATCGCTCTGATCTCCTCTATGTTTGAGAGGTTTGGAAAGCCACAACGGGAATGGATGCAGGGGTTGGGTGTTTCGGACTTGAGTCAGATCACGGGTGAGATGGCCCAGCAAGTGCTCTCGGGTACACATCCCTATGCCCAGTCTGTTGGTGCTCAGCCATCTGCGCCAATGACTGGTCAAAACGCATGAGCTTATGCAGATCGCAGTTGAAAGTCGTGACGAGTCAATAGCCGGCCCTGTGCTGGACCTGATCGCTGCTGAATGCAGGGAGTTGGGTCACGACGTGCTGCGCTATGAGCATCCGCCTGGTGTGCGGTTTGACGCCGAGGTGGCTTCGTCAGTGGATGCGATGTTTACGTGGATTGGTCCGGGCTGTTTTCACGACACAGTGCACTCGTGCAAAAAGAGTTCAAGACCCAGATTTTCTTTGTGGGTCCGGGCTGGTTTCAGGAGGGTGGTTTCCAGGTTGATTCGGGTGGGATTGACATCTTAGCCAGTTGGTCTTTGAGGCCAAAGCTGGGAATGTTCAAGAACGAACGTGTCAATGTCAAAGCAAGAGATGTGTTGTTGGTTGCGCAGAGCGAGGAAGATCCTCAGTTTTTGGATTACTCGCCCTGGTTCCGATCGGCTTATGATTTCATTAGCCACTTTGGAGAGGCGTCGCCGCACCCAACCAATGTGTGGCTGCCGCGACAAGTCGAAGACCGTGAAGCGATCAACTTGTTGATTGCGAACACGCCTCATCTGAGGATTGTGACTGGTGATTTGAATTCGCTGATTGATGCCGCCAATGTAGTGGTCACAGTCAATGAGCCCAAAGTCATTCGTGCGATAGATCGGCACAAGCCCGTGCTGTGCTATGGCCACGCCTTCTACAGGCACGAGCGTGTTGTGTATTGCATGGACGATTCGGTGAGAGTTACCGATCAGGTCTTGTCACGCATCTTCTGTACAGGCACGTCCGACCTGTTGGTTGATGCCCAGGCCAATATGGCCCAATTAGCCCGGGACCAAGAGTGGTCCCGGGCAGACGCCCCTACTCGCCTGTCTGGCCTGCTGGGCTGACCGACGCCATCTTCAAAGATTGGTCCTTGTTGGCCTTGAAGTATGCGGTCAAGAGCTTCTTGGTTTTGGGCTTTGTCACGTTGTGCTCCAAGCAGCATTCGGTGATCACCACGCGCGGCTTGCCATCTGGCGATGGGTCCAGCCCCCATTGTTGTGGATGCTCCAATTGCAATGCCAACACATGTGGCGTGGGCTGTTGGCACAAAGAGCACGGCTTCATGATGCCTGTGTTGGTGAACTTGAACGGCACTTCGGGTTGGGGGTTCTTGGCCATGTGGTGATCCTTTCTTTTACTCGGGCCGGCCTGGTAGTGGGTTAGTGCTGATGCTCGAGGTACGGGTGTTTGCCGTCGTCAAACTCCCGCATGAATTCGGTGACGGGTTGTGGGCAAATTGGGTCCATGATTTGTGCATCGCTGTATGTGATCATGCCCGGCCTCGGCGCCTTGATGCCGGGCCACATTGAGTCACTGCAATTCTTTTTGATTCCAACAATGATTGCACAACAGTATGCTTGTTTGCGTACACCCTTGATGCCTTGGCTGGCAAGTGAAACCGCCACCTCCTCGGGTGTGTCGCCCAGTTGTCTCAGGTAGTCGCTGATTCGCATTTCATCATCTCGTCAAGTTGCTCTACGCCGATGACCGACCATTCGTAGCTGGTCGCCTTCTTGGTTTTGGACGATGTGCTACTTGGGTCGGCTTGCACCAAGTAAGCGTCCATGTCTTTTGATGCGGTCTTGTTGACGCTGCCGCCGATCGTCCCGCCAGCCGCTTTGATGCGATCTTCGATGTCGGACTTCTTCTCATCAAACTTGCCGGTGAGGACAAAGAATTTGCCGGTGAGTGGGCCTTCGGCCGGCGCCGCCTCGGGTTCTGGTTTGACGATCGTGATCCACTGTGGCCACAGCGTCATGATGTCCATCTTTCGTTCGTCGATCCCTTGCTGGATTTCGTCGGCAATGCCTGGGATTCCCAGTTTGTCTGCGAGCAACCGCAGGTTGCTGACCTCGCCGTCAATTCCCTCCACGAATGTGCTGAACCACATGCGGGGGCAGGTGTGTGGCGATCGCTGTTCGGGCTGTGGAAGTTCATAAGGGATGGTGGCTTGGTAGGCTTCCCAATCTGCTGCCACCTTGTCCCACGCTTCAAGGATCAACTGTACACGCCGGCGGCCAAGGTGGTTGATACCAAGACTGCCCAGGAACTGGGGCATAGTCAGCGTGCGAGTCTTGTCGATCTCGGCCAACATTTTGCTCGCACGTCGTTTGCCGAACTTCTTGCCATTCAGTTCGATGTTGCCCAGCAAATCCTTGTAGCCTGGGTGTTGCCAGGTGTAAAGGTCTGCGACCGTGCGAAGTAAAGGTCGCTCGGGGCCGAAGCCGCCCTGTCCGTCTGGGTCTCTTACCTTGAAGTTCATCAGCCCATCGAGCACCTCATCACCAATGCCTTGGATGTCGAGCTTCTTGATCCAATTCATCAGCTTGCCACGATGGATCGCAGGGTGGTCTTCTGAGACGTAGTAGTTCACCGCCTCAGATCCATCACTGTTGGTGCCGCGCGTAACGGTGAACCCGTCAATCTCTTGTGGCACCTCGATGGGTGTACTTGTTTCCATCTTGGCTTGGACTCGCACAATCTTGGGGATGACATCGCCCGCCTTGATCATGACGACAGAGTCTCCAATCGCCACGCCCAGGCGTTGGATCTCATCCATGTTGTGCAGGGTGACGTTGCTCACTGTTGTGCCGCCAACCCTGACTGGCTTCACACGGCCCACCGGCGTTATCTTGCCTGTGCTACCAATCTGCCAGTCTACGCCCTCCAGCGTGGTCACGGCTTCTTCGGCGGCGAACTTCCAGGCGATGCCGCCCTTCGGGCGTTTGTTGCTGACACCCAGCTTGTCGAACTGCGATACGTTGTTGATGCGAACCACTACGCCGTCGATCCAGTATGGCAATGATTGCCTGGTCTCGTCGATGTGTCGGTGGAAGTTGATGATGTCAGCAACCTCACCATAGGCTTGCTCGCCAGCCTCAAAGCCCCACTCTTTGAGAACTGCACGCCTTTGTGTGAACATGGTGGGCAGGCGGTCCTCGGACAAGATGCCGAACGCCATGAATTGAATCATATATGCTTGGCTGCTGTCACTCTTGCGGCGAGCGATGCCTGCTGCCATGTTGCGGGGATTGCTCTCTGATTCGGGATCGAGCAGCTTCCAGTTCTCGGTCGACAGTAGGGCTTCTCCACGGATGTTTCCAGTGAATGGATCCTGCAAGTTCAACGGCACACTTCGAAACAGTCGAGCGTTGTGGGTGATGTCTTCACCCTCGCTTCCGTCGCCGCGTGTGGCTGCGCGGACGAGAACGCCGTCGATGTATTTCAAGTCGATCGACAGGCCGTCGTACTTGGGCTCTGCGAATAGCTCGCCCTTGCCGGCTGCCCATTTAACAAACTCAGCCTCGGTCATGGCATTGTTGAGTGAGCCCATTAAGTGGTCGTGCGTGACCTTGGTGAGCGGCGAGTCCTCTACGGTCCAGCCAACACGCTCGTGTCGCGGGTCGTCGGGGGCCAGTTCTTTTAGTTCCTGCTTCCATGCGTCGTACACAGCATCTTCCACCTCTGGCTTGTCCAGCAGGTGGTAGTGGTAGTCAGCACGATCGATACAATTGCGAAGTTCAGTGAGTCGGTTCATGATGTCTCCGTGAGAGTGGCGCTACCGAATAACGATCGGCAGTCGTGGTTGTGTGGGGTTGATGGGATCATTGCTGATGATGGTGAACCGTGCGTCCAGTTGTTGCTTGAGAATGGGCTCCACCTCTGACCATGTGCGGCCCCCGTTGCCACAACCTGGTCTGGGTATCACTACATTGCTCCAGCCAAGCTCGTCGGCCAGTCTCGCCATTGCGGTCGTTGACTGACGTATTAGGTCAAGATCGGCGGGCTGTGACCACACATGCTTGACCGGGAACGAATACACCAGTGTACCATTTTCTGAGATGATCGGACCTGGTGTGTTGCCATAGTTTTTGATGTGCGACCCAAGAGACATGGCGAACCCGGGCCACCTTTGGACGGCCTGTTTCGCACACCCTGCACCACACACGCCAGCCCCGGTTCTCTTGGTGGCGCCGTTGGTAGTGATACACACGACATCTGTGCGGCCTATGGAGTTGAACAACTCCCCGTGGAATTGTCTCATGTTGTTGGACAGGTGGTAGATCCAATTGGCCAAGATGTCGCAGTGGCACATGTCAGGCGAACACCAGCACACGAGAGTCATCGCTCCATGTTGACCGTAGGAGTAGGCCAGTGAGTGAAGGGCGTCTTTAATTGTAGGGTTTGAGCGATAATTTTCGTGCAGCCAATCGTTGTAAGACTTGACTGACTCTTCTCGCGTGGCCACCTTGTATATCGCTCGCGTGTCGGCTTCCAGGTGTGAGTAGGGGTTGCCAAGGGCGTGTGGCCGGCCAACGTAGTGCCCCTGGTGGTGGTGGTGCCTACTTCCGATGAGAATCATCTTCGCCTCTTTCTCCAGCCGGCACGCGGGAGTTGTCGGTTGACCTTGTCGCTTGTCAGGTCGCCGTAGCCAGCTTGTTTCAGCATGGCATCTGCTTGCTCTTCAAGGCTGAGTTGTTGTTGTTGCCCCGACGACTCACGTTCGGCGAGAACATCCTTGGCAGCCACAGCCCACATGTGGAACTCTCCGTTCCATAGGTTCTTGACTATCCATTTGAGGTAATCGTCTGCGCAGTCGGACAGCTTCATCCCTTTGTGTTGGCCAAAGGTCAGTCGTGAGTTGGGTGTGATCTTACTCATAGTTCATCCAGACGTATTCGGTGCGTCGGTTCTTGGACTTTCCTTGGCCAGCATGGTTCGCCATGTCCCAATGGGCAGTTCTCCAACCAGACAGGTGCTGTGAGTACATGTCGCTCATGTAACCGCACAGCATGACGCGACACTTGTACTCTTTGAGTGTCTTGAGCATGAACTCGTGTTCTTCTGGCGACATCTCATGCTCACCGTACGAGTCTTTGTCTGTGCGAGTTTCGTGAAGGTAGGGTGGGTCAAGATAGACGAGGCCTTTGGGGTCGTCTTTGACGCCTGACTTGCGATGCGCCAACAAAAATGGGGCACGGTTGATTGAGGTGGGGCGGGCCCTGAGCTTGTCTCGGTATTGGTACAAGCGATCGATCATGCTCAGCCATGCGTTCAGGTCGCCCGGCCTTCCTCCTCGCAGTCGTTCGCTCCATGCGAAATGCGTACCCAATCCGCCGCGACTCATTCGGCCCTGCACAATGCGACGGAGGGCGCGGCCAAGGCTGGTGTTGGGGTTCCAGTTGTCGCGTGCGTCCACGAAGGTTTCTTCTGAATACTCAAGGTTCTTGAGTTCATTCTCCAGAAGCACCACATGGTCACGCAACACCTTCCACATGCTGATGGTGTCCAGGTTTTTGTCGGCCAAGAACGCACGCTTGTAGCAAGAGGGGTCGAGGTTGAGGAACACTGACCCCATGCCAACGCATGACTCGTCATAGATGCTGATATCGTCTGGCATCAGTCCAACATGGCGACGGGCGAGGTAGACTTTGCCGCCATGGATTTTGCTAACTGGCAACAACTTCTTGTTGGTGTGTTTCGCCATGGTTGTCTTTCATGTGGCCGCCCTTGAATGGGGCAGTGTGTGATTTGATTGTTTCAAGGAGCGATAGCTCCTTTGTGTCCAGATCTGTGTCTTCCAGTATTGGTATGGTTCGACACAGCAAGGCCATCGTGCGATCGTGCACTGCCAACTTTTGTTGGCTGAGCCAGTTCTTTAACAGGGCACGCTCGTTGTCTCTATACTCCAACGCAACTAACGCCGTGGATCGCCACTGTTGGTAGTCTTCTGGTTTGGAGCGACGCTTTCTGGCCTTGTCGCCAAGCTGGTGTTGGATCTTGTTCATGGCTGCGATGACTTGGTCCAACCTTGTTCGGGCCTCCTTCACTGTTTGGGGCTCAGGAAATCGTTTGTTGAACTTGAGCTTGTTTGGCTTGCTCATGCTTCCCTCATGCTGCTGCAGTGGTGCCAACCGTCAAGGTCGTGAACCTTGACTCAGGCTGCATGTGTGTTGCACACTTGGTGGGGCAGCCAATGCATCGGTGTGCTGGTGTGCACCCACGCTTTCGGCCAACGATGTCAAGCAGATCAGTTTGGCTGATCGGCTTGGGGACGTGCGGCAGGTGCTTACGCTGTCCATGGAAAGCAATATACCAATCTGCCTTCACTTCTTCAATGTCTCGCTCGTCCACGACCATGGCGACTCGGAAGACATTGTCGTATTTCTGCATGTACTGGTCAATGATTTTGTCGCTCTGCACCCAGGTTGGACTATCGAAGTCCCACCTCTTACTGTTGTCGCGACTGATCATCAGTCGGGTGACGTGCGGGGCCAGGGCGGTGACCGCCGGTCGCATCTTGGTGAAGACCACGGTGGGCACATTTTCCTCTGCTGCAATCTTGCAGATTTGGACCCAGAACTTCTTGTGTTCTGACTTGAAGTCTGAATGCGCAAACACCCGCAAGAAGTGTTCGGGGTGATCGTTCTTCATGGCTTTCAAGAAGGCGCGGTATGCCTCCTCGTGAGAGGGGCACCATGTGTCGACATCGTAGAAGATGCCTTCGGTGTCTCGTGCGGGCTTGAGAAACTCTGGCCGGTTGGAGACGTAGCAGTATTTGCATTTGGCTGTGCAGATGGCGTCAACATCCAGGCTGGCGCCGACCTTGCCGTTGCCTCGGATGAATGATGGGCCGGCGGCTGAAAAGGCATATGCCAATTTGGACAATGCCTTAGTCCGTTTGTCGAACTTGTCGATAGCTTCTGGCGTGAGCCAGTCGGGTAATTTGGTTGCCATGTTGGTGTCCTATGAGGTAATGAAAAAGCCACCCGATTGGGTGGCTGGTGGTGTGTCAGTCTGTGAAGTCTGGGTCTGGGTGTTCTTCGATGTACTCCCGTATCTCCTCCATCGAGTTTTCGGATACCAGTTCGATGTTGTGAGTTTCAATGAACTCGTCGTATCGGTATCTGGTTCGGAATTTGTGGATGTCTCCATCCACCTGCTCGATGCTCCAACAGAATCCTTCTTTGTACGCCGGATCGTCTTCTGCGATCTGTCGCCCGATGGCGGCATAGGTGGTCGGCATTGCTACTCCTGTGCTACAGTCTGCGCCCGCATGTTGATGCGGTCAATGATTTCTCGGCCGGCCGCCGTGATGGCAGCCGCCCAGATCTTTTGTGAATTGCTCTTGGTAAAGAGCGGGCCGGCCCAGATCAGGCCTTGGTCCCGAAGCTCCAACAACCACTTGGACAGGTTGTCGTTGCATACGTCGCGGGTCTTTGAACAAGACACAAACACTGCGTTGATGAGTTCAAATTCAGTGCGGATATTGAACTCGTCCAACTCACGGAGAATTGCCTCTTGCTCTGGTGTGAGTGTGGATGCCGTGCTCATGGCCCCCTCCTGTTCGTTGTGGATCATTCACAATGTCTATCGTAAAGATCGCACAACCAGGCCCATTGTTTCGTGCTGGGCAAAAACTGTGGATTCTCACGCTGCTTTTTGTCGAGGCCGTCGATGAAATCAACATCGTTTGGTCGCAAGCCCGACTCAACATCGAGCAAAGCCTCCAACTTGGTGCGCCATTCATTTGGCCTCGGTGGTTCGTGGGACTTCTTCAAATCTGGTTGCTCCTTTCTTGCTGCGGAACTCATGCTCGCACGTGCCGCACATCCACAAGTGCTCGTGGCCATCTTGACCCCGGTGGTGCAATGGGCTGGCCACTGCTTCTTCCATGCAGTGAGGACAGAGTGGTGCCTGGTAGGGGCCCAGTGTCACACTGCCATACAGGTTGACTGAGTGTGGGGTGTTTTCGTCGCAGATGATCTGTGCATAGTCGGCGGCCAGCACCATGAATGGCAGACCAGATGAGGTGACGAACGTGGAGTACAGGTATGGGTTGTAGTAGACGCTCTGAGGCCGACCCGGATCGTCGGGGGCTTCGACGGTCTTGCCCCGGATGAATGCGTGGACATTCTTGCGTTGCTCTTTTCGGACTCGCTCCAGTCCGCCTGGCTGTACACAGAACTCCGGTCGCACCAGCCACACCTCTCGAGCGTGGGCGATGACGTGTGATGGTTGCGGTGGGGCGTATCGCCGAAGGCTGAGGCAGGCTTTGTGTAGGTTGCGATAGCAATCCACAGTCTTGCCGAGCCATTCAGATGCGGGGTGGGGGTGAATCGGTGTGAGGTGTCGTCTTTGACTGCCATGGGTGTCCTTTGGTGGGTGTGCTGTAAATGGCCCCTGAGAGGCCGCTGGCTGCGCCGTCGCATTGTACCAGACAGCCGCCCGGGGCCAATACAGGCGATTTGTGGGGCCTTAGCCGGGAGAATTGGACCGATGCTTCAAGATGCCCAAGATCTGGGACAATTCATCCTTGCTCATGGGCCGAGATTGGACGTACAAACCGGTGTGCTTGGGGCTGCATTCGGCCGTGAAGCTGGAGTCTGTGAGGGTTGCGGTCTGTAGCTTCGCGTTTTCGGGCGGTAGGATAAACCCCAGGTTCTCCACCAGCATTTTGCATGGTGATTCTGGGATGTCGCTCCACAACTTGTGGACGTTCTCGATCCACTCATCAGCCTCTGTGGCGGATGTGTACCAAGATGCAATGTCGAACCCCACCTCTACAGACCATAGGGGGCCGACGTTGTCGAAGGTTTTTTCGTGGCCCGCCAAGTGCCCCACACGGTTGATGCCTTCGATGATGTTGTCCAGCAATTCCACAGAGACAGGAATGACACAGTAGTCGCAGTTCTGCCAATCTGCGTTGGGGTCAGAGCAGCTTGTGGTGGTGATCAGAAACAAATCACATCCTTTCAGCGAGGGTGAGATTGGGCGACGCCAGCCCGTGTTGAACAAACAGACCAGGATTGGACAGGGCCAACCGTGTGGACTTGGCGCCGAGCTTGGTTAGTGCGCGGTAATACTTGTCGCTCAGGTGATCGAACTCGTAGTGGTGGCCGAACTCGTGGATGAGCAGATCGATGACTTCCTCTCCGTTGGAAGGGAAGCTGTTGAACCACTCGTGCCCGAGTCGCTGCAGGTTGAACGACAGGCCGACGTGGGGGCCGTAGCGTGCAATGGCGTTGTCTTCGCGAGACTTGTACACCTTTACACCAAGCGACTCAACGCCCAGTAGTTCGCGTGCGAAGTCGACGGCGAAAGCGATTACTTTCTTCATGCCGCCCGTGTAGTCCGATGGTGCAATCACACTGTGTTCGCCACCGCCACGATCTTGGTCGCTGGGGAACAGCTTGCCGGCAGACACCACACCACCAGCACTCTTCGCTTGTTTCCACTGGTCCTTGCTGAGGGCGCCGCCGCCCACGACCGTGTAGCCGTTGGCGACTGCAGTCTTGTTTGCCTCGGGGTCGCGGATGTCTTGTGCGACAACCTTTTCCCCAAACCTTGCGGTGAGGATTGCTTTCACTGCTTCGGGTGAAGTGTCTTCGCTGGCAAGAGCGATATGGCCAAGGTCGCCAGTCGCGTCTTCTTCGCTGATCAATGACTCCAAGAAGTTGGCTACGATGGTCCACATCTTCTTGCGGTAGCTTGGTGTGACATTGTCACGCTGCATGTTGAGTGGCACCTTCTGGTGCACATTGACGTGCCACCGGCCACCGATCTCGACAACCGGGATGCCCATCTCAAACAGCCACCCCTGCTCGCCCTCGTTAGCCTGGTGAAGGTCAACCTTGGTCTTGCGAACCGTGGCCCGGGGCCCTCCGTCTTTGCCTGCCTTCATCGTGGGCAGCGATGATTTGAATGTGTGATCGACTGGCCACGTTGGCAGCTTCCAGCCGTTAAAGACCACATTCACACCATCAGGGATGATGATTCGCTTGATGTCTTCACGGAGTTGTTCGAACTCCGCTTTGGTCATTTCGATCAGTGCCTCAAAGCTGGTGCCCTGATCGGTGGCCTTGCTGGGGCCGCTGGATCGATTGCCGTTCTTGCCGAAGCGGACGTGGCCTTTGGTTGTGCACAGCAGTGCCTCACGGCACATGGCCAGCACCAGCTTTTCACCCAGGCAGAACATGCCACGCTTGGTGGGGTCGCTTGCTTTGTCGCTGTTGTCGAAGAGCGTGTAAGCATGACTCATGCGGGACCACGGTACGGTGCCGTCATCGTGCGCGGCGAGGTTGTATGTGCCCCTGGTTGCCGCTGGGTCCAGCTTGAGTGTGATGTTCTTGGAGCCCGCATCCAAACTGTTCTGGATGAGTTCGTGCATCACGAATACTTTGGGCTTGGTGGCGATGAGCTTGCGTAGCCCATCCTTGTTTACTGCAAACCAATTCATGAAGGTTCCTTTCTACTTCTCGGGTTTGGCTTTGGTGATCCACTGCTGTGGTGTTGCCCCATCGTTCTCAAACCAATCAGGCCTGGACTTGAGGGCGGATCGCATGATGTTGGCCGGGTCTTTGCTGGCAGTGCGCCAGCCCGCCTTGATTGCGGCCTTGGCAATCTTGGCTGCGCTCATCCATCCACCGGCCATTACCAGCACTTGCATCGCGTAGTCGGCGGCGCCGTAGTTGCTGTTGTCTTGGCTGGTGTGGACACTGGGTTGTGGCTCGGAGTGTGCGGTGCCGTCACACAGCGGCTCCAGTTCTTTGTCGATCTTCGCGATGGCTTTGAGGTGAGCCTCTCTTTCGTTCAAGAGTTTGGTGATCTTGTTAGCCTTTGCTTGTGCGGCAGAGACAGTTTTCTTGGCTTTGCCAAGTAGTCGTTTGTTGGCTTTGGGTTTGCTCATGATCAATTAGTCCAAGGCACCGGCGTGACCTGAGTCGGTGTACTGATGCCGGCGTTGACGATGGCGTCGCGGATTTGCTCAAGCGTATCCGACGACCACTCCTTGTCTGGATTCAGCACCATGTCGGATCCGCTGTCGCCTTCCATCCACAGTGCCTCCACGATGCCGTTGAATGCTTCGACGGCCTCTTCGGTGGAGGCGCCCAATTGGCAGATGGGCTTAGGCGGCTTGGTTGGTGCGGATGCGTCGGGGCCGTCAGCCATGTCGGCGGCCAGCACGAAATGCTGCACGAGTGTTTGTCCGTACTCATCCACCATGCGGTAACTGGCGCCATCCACTACGACGAAGTCATCGGGGTCCATGCCCTCTTCACACTCTTCTTCGTCGCAGTGTTCCTTGATGGCTTCCTTGTAAGCCTGGTTGGCCTCGTCCTCGTCTGTGGTGGTCAGTATGGGCTCGCTGATTCCGCCCGGCGACACAACAATCACGTGCTGGGGCCGAGGCGTGGGCGGTAGGCAGTTGTAGCTCTCGATGGTGACGATGCCCTCATCGTCGGGGACCAGCAACTTCTCACCTGTGCCGTATGGGTTGAGTGGCGCCACTTCTTTGGGGTCGCCATCCAGCCGATCCAGATAAGCAGCATCAAGGCCGACGACTTCGCCGGTCTCCAGCTTGCGAATCTCCACACCGACTTGTTGGCCGGTTGTGGGGTCGGGCACGTCAACGTGTGCGATGGGTATGGTTTTGATCAGGGTCATTCAAACAAACTCCGTTTTGATGTTGTCGGGCAGTGGGAGGGTGCCACAGCATTCGCTGCCCTTGTCGTCTTCTGCGTGGCACTCCAGGTGCGGGCTGTGGCCGTCGTCGTAGCCTTCGCCGGTTTTGTATAAGCCTTCGATCTCCAGGCGACCGTCTTCGTCGAGTCCGTTGACCTGTCGCCAGTTCTCGATGCTTTCGATGTACCGCATCTTGGACAGGTCTTTGTTGCCACAGTGCGGGCACACGATCGCATCGGGCCGGGGCCTGACCTGTTGAGCGAAAGACGTGAGCGGCATCACACACTGGCCACCTTGTTGCCTTTGTATGGTCACGATTGTCGGTTGTGTGCCGCCCTTATCGATTTCAGTGATGACAACAGAGTCACCGCCAGCCCATGCCTGTGGCATACCTGTTGAATCTATGATGACGAACGTGAGTTCGGCCATTTGGTCGTAGTGCAATGCCTCATCGCCCGTTTGCCACAGTGCTTCAACATATTCACATTCGAAGTGCTGTAAGGCATTGGGGAACCAGTCGATCAAATGATCGCCCGAAGCATGGGCGCCATGCATCAGGTTGCAAATCCAATCACTAAGTCGCTCTGGATTGCTGGTTGTGATCGGCACAACATAGTCGCTGAATTGGCCGACCATTCCCAGCGTTGCTGTGTCATCACTGTCGGGGTCACACCAGAAGTGAATCTCATTGTTCCATTCATCCAATTCTGGGTAGTGCATATCCATGTGCACTTTGATTGATTTGTCTGTCACCTCTCTGACCGTGCCCTTGACGCCCTTGGTGGTTAGGTCCAGGGGGTGTTCGTCATAGTTCTTGCGAAACATGACACGATCACCCACGTGGGGCATGAATAACAGGTTCATGTGCTCACCTTTTCGATGTTGTGATGTGCCAGGTCTTCTTCTTGGTATTCATCCCAAGTCCATGACCCGGCGCCGATGTCCCAAACCTCTTTGATTTCGCCATCGACTGTGATGTGAACGCCCGTGAACTCTTCGTACTCATCTTCTCCCTCGTCGCCTTCGTAAGCGTTCTGGTTGGGGAAGTTGAAGACGTTGCGATCTGAGTCGAAGTGCGCGTCTTGGGTGGCCAGCAGTTGCGACAAGAACTCTTTGCCGGTAGCCAAGTCTTTGGTCAGTATCTCGGCAACCGGCTTTTCAAAGTATGGCATGGCCCAGCCATTCCAACGGTGGCCCACAGTGAAGCCTGCGTAGGCTTTGTCGCTGCCGTCAATGCCAAACCAACCCCTTCGATAAGGGATGGTGTCGAGGAGTTCAGGCTGGACCTTGGTGTACTTTTGCCAAATCTCTGCGTAGGCCAGTGGCCCGCTTACAAAGCCACCACCAGCCGGGGATAGCTTGTACACTTCGTCCACCCATGTAGCCAGCATTTCTTCGGGGATCTTGCCAGCCGGCTTGCCCTTCTCGTTGCAGCGAACGAGGCGGGTGCCGGGCTCGATTAGCCATTGTCGGCCCTGTCGAAGGGCCTCGTGTAGGCGGGCCATGACTGGGGCGGCCGCATCCAAGTCTGCGTTGTGGCCCGATGCCCTGGCTGCTTCTACCAGGTCTCGTACGAATGGGTACGCAACCTCACATGCTTCCAATAGCATGCGGGATACGGATGCGTTACTTGTGGGGTGTGGTCTTTCCATGGTGCTCCTTGTGGTGGCCAAAGTGGTTGGCGTGTAGCCAATCGCGCTCGGCACGTAGTGCTTGTGTTCGCTTGGTGAATGGGCCCAATTTGGGCCCGCCCACCGGCGACAGGTCAGCCTCCCACATGCCGTCCGCATTGGGCTCAACATGTGAGGCACGGGCGATGGTTGCTTTGCCGGCCCCCATTAGTCCGCGTAGGGCGTCGTCATACACAAAGCTGATCTGTCCGGTTGGTGAGATGTTAATGACGTGTTGCATGCTACTCCTAAAGTGTGGGGCATGTGATGTCTTCGGCCTTGCCTTCATCGTCTGGTGGGCCTTGGCCAAACAATGTGCCGGCGTCATTACCTGCGTCATCCTTTGAGGGAAAGATGAGTGAGCCATCATTTAGGTGGAGCACAACACATCGCTTGCCCCACCCCAGGTTGTCTGCCTCTTCTTGGCTTAGGTATCGCACGTTAGTGATTTTGCGACCAACCAGGTGCTTGTGTGCGTACTGTGTCCATTTTTCGTCGAGTGATTGTGTGGTTTGTTGGTTGTCTGGCATGTGATTCAGTCTTCTTGGAAGTTGAAGTAGAAGCGGGGGCGGTGTTGAAACATCAGCGACCCTCGCTTGTTGTCAGATCTGCGGCGCACGACCACAAGGGGCGCTGCAAATTGCAACACCTCAAAGTCGTTGCGAAGTTGGTCGGTTGACCAGACTTGACCATGCTTGGCCTCCAGCGCCTCGCGACCACCTGGTTCGGCGTTCATTTCTCGCACCATCATGTGACGGATTTCTTCTGTGCCATCAAGTGGCATCACTGTTTCCTTTCTGTAGTTCGTGCACAACATCGATCGCCTCTCGAGCGATCTGCTCTTCATGCACAGCAAGGTCGACGTCGTAGTTCACTTCGCCGACTTCACTTTCACGCTGGGCCCTGAACTCATCGTGGTCTCGCACAGCCGTGACCAGGGTGTTGAAGTCGACAAACACACCACCTTCCCATGCAGTGCGCAGTCTGTGTGCCATGGCCCAGCAGTGCGTTTCCTCGAGATCCTCAGCGGCTCGACACATGGCACCATAGATGTCGTCAGTGTCAGTGCTGGAATCGATGATTCGAAGATCGTCATCGCTAAGAACACGGCTGCCGTTTTCCTTGAGGTGCTCGTGAAAGTTCTTCCACTCACCGTCGTCTTGAATGTAATCCAACAAGGCCTCGATCAATCCATAGGCTTTGCTGGGGAGAACGAGTTTGTGATCAGGGAGTTTGTCACCCATGATCGACCTCGGTTTCGTTGAGCGGGTCACCGTCGTAATACTCTTCCGTGAGTTCTTCCTCGCCGACGTGGCCCAGTTTTTCTTTCAGGCCCTTGGTGGCCTTGAGGCACCTCCCGCCACGGAACCCTTCGGTTTCGATGGTGGTCTTGTTGCCATTGGGTGAGATGGTAATGGTGATCTTTGCCATGGTTGTTGGTTCCTTAGAATTGGCCGTCGTCGAGGACGAGTTGAAGTGATCCGTCTTTGAGCTTCACACGGCCCTCGTAGTCGAACCCCTGGTCGATGAGTTCTTCCAGTTCGTCGGCGATGGTAGCCAGCGCATACTCTTGCACCAGCTTGCTGCAGTCTTGGCCGCCAACACGATCGACGATCTTTTGGCCCGGCCCCCAGAAGTCGTAGACCAGCACGTAGCCTTCGCCCTTCGGGTTCTTGACCACGCCGATTTCGTAGGCCGACTTGTCGCCCGGCACCACGATGGCATGCTCGCACTTGCCGTAGTCGTCGGGGTCGATGCCGAGTTTGTATGCGGCGTCTTTGTCGTTGTAGTCTTGAACCCATTTGCCGTACCACTTGTACGTCTTCTGGTCTTGCACCAGTTTCATGCCGCACTTTTCGGCGGCCACGGCGAGGGCGTCAAGATCGTGGACGATAAGCTCCACGCTTGCGACGTGTGACATAACTTCTCCTTTGTTGTGGGTTGTTTACTTGATGCGGCGTCGACGTTTTCGATTCGGCTTGCCGCTGGCACGAATGAAGTCCAAGACTTCATCAATGACTTGTTCTGATTTGGCAGAGGGTTCCCCAGTCAGTCGCTTGTCCATGTACTCCCAACCCTGCACCCACATCTTGCCTTTAGGCAAATCTGTTGCGTATGGACACTGTGACACAGGGAGGTCGTACGACCTGGCAGTGGCACCCTCTAAGGTCTCAATGGTTTTGCGAACGGCCATTTGGCCCTCTGCTTACTGGGGTCGCTCCACAGGGATCGTGGGGCTGTGCTTGTTGGGGATGATGTGCCACTCCATGTTCTCGCCGTCGTCATGTGCGGTACTGAACCGGATGCGTGTCAAGTTGTGCAGGTAGATCGTGCGGAACTTGATGGCCTGTTTACGATCTTTCTTCATCCATGGATCCAGATCGCTTCGCGACCAGATCTTGCCCGAGCCGTCAACGTATTGGCGCCGCAGGCCTTCGTCAACGCACCGGAACCAGAGTCGAGGATCTTTGACCCAGGTGCCATCTTCGTTGATGTCGTCAGCGTGGATGCACAGTGGCGTCCACTTGCCATCAAACTTGACCGGGCGATGGTGTGAGCCGCCCGGGGCCGGCTTGCCTGTGACCTTTTCGTGCTTCTTCTCGTAGTCGAAGTTGACCGACACACGGCCATCGAAGAACTCAAACAAGCCGATCCGAGGAAACGGACTCGGAACCTTCTCGCCATCAGGCCCTTTCATGTTGCGGCCGTTCTTGAGCAGGTACCCCTTGCTGTTGCGAAGGTCGACATGACCCTCCAGCCACAGGAACTTACTGCCGACCGACCATTCGAAAAGGATCTTGTTGACGAGGTTGGGAATCGTGATGCGTTGCTTGGTGTGGGTTTGGGTGGTTGACATTGGTGTCGTCTCCATGAAGGCGGGTGATGTGAGTGATGTGAGTTAGTCTTCGTCGTCGACGACAACCTCACAGTCGTCTTCGTCGACGTTGTCGTCGTCGAGGTCGTGAACCTCGTCGTCGGTGATGTCGTCGTCCGCGAACGGCGGCTCTTCATCAGTCAGGTGGTGATGATCATCGTCGAAGTCAGTGGGTAGCGATCCAGAGAGTGGCGGCATAGGGCCTCCTTAGAGTTCGATGGGCACGGCGGCCTCGGTGTGGGAATCGATCATGCCCTGCAGTGCCGTTTGAAGTGGCTGCAGAGCGACCTTGATCTGTGACTGAACGGTGGTGCTGGAGTTGACCTTGCCGATGTCCCAGCCGCATTGCTCTTCGACCACTGCCTCGGCGTGTCGCACTCGCTCCAGCACGTCTGGCTTGATGTAGTCATCGAAGTTCTTGAGTCGACTGAACAAGTCCATCAGGTCGTTGAGGGCGCCCGTGCGACGCTTGCCACCCTCGAGTCGGAGCTTTCCTTTCTCGTTGGTGGTGGTGGTGTATTGTTCCAGCGTCTTGAGGATCTCGGCGGCCATCTGTGTGCCAACGAGTTGCATCATGTTCTTGACCTGGCCCTCGTACTCGGATCGATTCTGTTCGATGATCTCGGCTTGCTCAGCGTCGTCCAGTTCGAACACGCCGATCTTCTCGTTGTTGGCCGGTGCGATGCACGTCATGGTGTGCACCATCTTGAGGCGATCCGGCAACGCATGTTTGGCCGGGATAGCGGGCAGGATGTCGGCGTCGAATGTCTGGTGGTCGGCCACCATCTTGTCCGGGCCCACACAGTCGTCGCGCAGCTTGGTCAGGACTTCGTCGTAGTGGTCGACGAACCATTGGATCAGTTCGTTGCGGCGGTCGGTGCAGCGATTTAGTTCCAACCGGACCTTTGCCGCATGCTTCTCGGGGACGAAGTTGACACCGATGTCTGCGCTGTTGACCGAGTACATGTGCAACACGTGCCGGGCCTCGGTCTCGTTGCGGTCCAGCTTGGACCAGATCTCATGCTTGTCGATCTTGTAGTTGCCAGCCGTGCGGTCTTTGGCCTTGACCTCGTGCTCGTTGACCTCCATCTTGCCACCCTTGATCTGGGGGCGACAACTGGGGCGAGACACCTTGAGGCGGAAGTGGACGATGCCCATCGTGCTGTGGTCGGGTGTGATCGGTGATGGGCCCATGGGTGTGTCCGGGGTGGCGGGGGCCGCTGGCAGTTCGGCCACGGGTGGGGGGAACAGTGTCGTCATGATGATAACTCCTAACGGGGTTGGTGTGAAGCCCTTTGTGGGCAGTGATCAGTTCAAGGAAACATCGATGTCTGCGGCGATGTCGCCCACTGTGGGCGATGCTTTGGACTTCTGCTTTTTGTTGCCCGGCTTCTTGGCCAGGGATGCCTCGGATCGCCCGAGCACTTCGAAGTCTTTGCAATCGTCCAGCATCTGTTTGATGTCTTGTCGGAAGACCTCTTGCTGCATCAACGGGGTCTGTTGTGCGGCGTAGTCGATCATCCATTGCAGATCCAGTTTGTCGGTGCTGTTGGCCACCGCACGACGCACAGCTTTCTGGACCAGGTCTGCGAACTCGGCGCCAACCCACCCCTTGAGATGCTTGGCGAGCTTGGCGGCGTCGGTGGCCGACAGCTTGACATCATGTCGCTCGACGTGGTACAGCAGGCCCTGTTTGATGATCTCCTCGTCCGGAGGCACAACCACGTACTGAAAGTCCATGCGACCTTTGCGTGTCATCTCAGCGGGTACGTTGGCCACACGGTTCAAGGTGAGGATGTACATGGCGTCAGAATCCATGGCCATCTCGGTCAAGAACATGTTGACCACCTGGCCCCATGTTCCACTGTCGCCGCTGCTTCCGTTCTTGGCGACATTCAGGTTGGACTTATCGATGTCATCCAACAAGACCACGGCACCGGTGGCGTTGGCGATCTGAATAACACGACGTGCGTTCTTCTGAGATTCGCCCACGATGCCCGCCAATATCTCACCCATGCTGACCAGTAGCATTGGTTTGTCGAGGACAACCTTACTCGCACACGATAGTGCGATCTGAGTCTTGCCCACGCCCGGCACACCTGCAACCAGCACGGCGCCAACAGGCTTGATCTTGTGCTTGCGGGCCAGATCGGGGTCCATCTTCTTGGATTCGACCAGGACATCGATTAGTCGCTCGTAGCCGGGCAGTGGCTTGGCTGGCAGTTTGTCTTTGGAGTAATAAGTGACGCCTGGGATGGCTGCGAAGTCCGTGGACCGCTCCTCCTCGATGAGGTCGCGCATCTTGGAGACCTTGTCTTCGTCGATCTCCTCGCCCTTGACGCAGCAGCCTTGTATTGCCAGTGCCACCACTTCCTTGCACCGTTGTGCAGTCAAGCCTTTGCACGCATCGGCCAGCAAGTGAATGTTGTTGTCGCTGGGCATGTTTGGAATCAATTTGCCCGCGTGCAGTGGCCTGATGTTGGTGGTGACAATGTCAAGCAGTGATTTGATGTCAGGCAGGGGCACCACATGAGGGCTGAGTTCTGGCACATCCTTGGGCATCGCCACCTCTGTGGTGAGCATGACGATCATGCGTTTGCCGCGTGTGCCAATGTTCTCGTCAGATGCATCGGCCACTCGAGCAATGTAATCCATGCCATTCATGTTGGCCTGCACAGCGTTGCGAAGCAACTGTCTGGAGCGTGGCTCCTCTTTGAGTTCAAAGTCGAAGTCAGAGAACACAAAGATGGCTGGTTCTGCCGGGTCAAAGCATAGTGGTTCTTCAACTTTGGCCGCTTTGAGTTGCTGGTCTGTCATGAATGCACATTGCAATCCTTTGAGCAGCATGTTGGTCTTGTCGCGCGGCGGTACCAGTCCAGGCAAGGACCGGGAGAACCCGGTGAGCTTGTCGTGGAACACCACCTGTGGGGCGTCGCCTGATTCTCCAATAAGGTTGGCGGCCGCATTGATCTGGCTCTTGTAGAAGCCTGTCTCGTCTCCAGACAGGACAACCACAGCAGTACCGGCACGCCACCGGCTCTTGAAGAACTCGGGCATGTTGTCACGTAATTCCATGATGTTCGTCTCCGTTACATGAGGCGACTGACTACGTTTTCGTCAGTCTGTGTGATGTGTTGCCGCCCGGTCGCTGTAAGCAGGCGACCGCCGGCACCGATGGTGACGAACCCCTTTCGTATGAGTCGGGGTTCGATGACGTTGCGAATGGTTTTGGGGTCTTCACCGATGCAGACGCCCAAGGTTTTTTCTGATGCCTTGCCACCCTGGTCGTGTAGGGCTTTAAGGTAGGCACGGCACGCGGTGTCCAGTCCCTCGTGGTCAATGCCCAAGAGGTCGAACGTCTGCTTGGCGGCCAGTTCGGTTACCTGCCCGTCAACCGCTTTCAGGCACGTGTGGTCTACGAACTGCTTTGCTGTTCGTGGTATGCCACACGCGCGAGATGCCAGCATGACCAGTGCCTCATCAGTCAAGCGAAGGCCTTGGCTTTGGGCGTATTGGCTGATCATCTGGCACAGTTCGTCGGTGTTGTATGGTTGGAACTGTTTGGTGATCGGGCATCGAGACTGAATGGCGGGCGGCAAGTCGCCGGCGTAGTTGGTGGCCACCACAAACGTGACCGGTGGCACCCAGATGTCGTGCATCTGTCCTTGGTACTTTAACTTGATGATGCGGCCCCGCTTGTCGGCGGGCTCAAAGGCGTAGTACAACACCTCCCACAGCGGTCGTGGCAGTGCATCAGCTTCATCGATCAAGATGATGGCGGGAGCCGTCTTCTGCCCCGGCACCTTAGACCACTTGTTGCCAACTCGCTGCCACCCGGTCAGTGGCAATTCATCGTTTCCCAGCCTACCCTCGACAAACAACGACGTCAACGACTGTAGGGTGGTGGTTGTGCCCATGAGCTTGATTAGGTTGACGCCCCGTTCGTGAGCCAGCACCTCACACACTTGAGTCTTACCCAGTCCGGGCTCGCCGTAGAAAAGGCAGTTGCCGACTGGCCTGTCTCGAGCTTTGGATGCACTAACCTCGGCGGCCAGATGCTTGGTGACATGTGATTGCCCAATGAAGTCTTCGAATGATTGGGGTCTCCAGTTCATGTTGTATCTCTTTGCATGAGTTGGTCTGGTGTGATGTCGTGGTGGTAGGTCACGTGTGGCTCAACGTCGCGGCCAGTGGCCTGTAGTTCCATGATGATCTCTTCAATGATGTTGAGTGGGATTTGCCTGCCTTTCTTCTCAACAGGAATGTGGCCATTGAACATAGGGCCCAGCATGAATGTGACCATGCCGGTTGGGTAGCTGAATGTCAGGAGTTCGGCATCACACACCCACGGCGGATAGCCTGATCCTCGCAACATGATGGCCGCTTCACACGGTGCGCGTACGATTTCGATTCGCATGCTACCCCCCGATGCGTCGAGGTGCGATCTTGAACTTGCGCTTGGCCATGTCATAAATGTCTGATAGTCCAAGCAATACCGGGTCACCGCTGTTGGTGACAGCGGTGGCCCAGCCGTCAAGCGACCTATATCCTTCATGAGAGATTTCCATGAAGACTGCCACTTCACCCTCAGCGAGATGTGGTGCGATAGCTGAGACCATGTCGTACGACGCCTCTTCGCCAGCCTCGTCGACCTCAACCCATGAAGGAGCGTCATCGCCCCATGGCCACACTTCACCTTCGCATTCATAGCGTTGCATAAAACCAGCCGGGAACATGCCCGACTCGTTGCGCTCGCCTGTGATCATAAACATTCCACCCTCTTGACGCAAGTCCACGCCATGCAGGTTGGTGCGTACAAATTTGACGAAAGCCTCGGGGTCTTTGACGGCGAACCAGTTGGTGCGTGCTGTTCCGGTGACGGTCATGATTGCTTCTCGCGGATGATGTCCATGATGGATTTGGTGGCTTGGGTGAGGCCGAGTTGTTCGACAATCAATTTGACCTGTGCTTCGATGCCGCCGTTGTTGACTTGTGATCCGTGGCTCGACACGGCGTCGTGCACCAGGTCGTCAAGGTCAGACTCTTGCAGGTGTTCCTCGACTTCGGAGATCAGGCCTTGCAGGTCGGTGCCAACCAAGGCCCGTGTGCGAAGATGCTCTCCCAGTGCTTCGACTGCGCTGGCAGTGGCCACAGTCAGATCGCCATCGCACCCGGTGTCGTCGGCGCTTTCCACGACTTCGCGGGCCAGTTCCAGTAGTTCAGAATCCACGGTGTGGGATGCTGGTGAAGAACCAGTACCAGATGAGGATGGCGACGAACGCAAGCCAATAAGTAAGCCGTCTGCGTTTTTTGGGTTCGGGTTCTTGCATACCATGATCCATCCTGGGACTCCTTCGTTGAAGGCAGCCGCCGCCTCAAACCCGGGAAACGGCCCGATGCATGTGAAGCCTTCGCTGATGTTGCCGGCCAGATAGATTGCCGGCTCACCTTGTGGCATGTTGATTTCTTCGCAGAGGGCATCAACGTCTGCAGGGCTGGGTGCGTAATTGGCGGCGTTCACAAGGTCAGGGAAGTGCTGTTTTACCCACATCACTCCCTGGGTGGTTTGCTGCAGCAATCGCAGTGCAATCAGAAGCGTGGTGCGTTGCTTCTGATCAATGGTGATCATGTCCATCATGGTCTCCTGTAAAAGAAAATGGGCGGCCCAGTCGTCGTGGGCCGCCCAACGCAAGCATTCCCAGTTACACACTGGGGATCGTCATCGAGTGTTACTCATTGGCAATGTCGCTGATCCGTTTGATCTTGTCCTGCTCAGCGGCCAGGTCTGCCTTCAACTTCGTCACCTCACCCTGCAACGCGGTCACTTGTCCCTGTAGTTGGGTGACCATAGCCTTCTGCGTGGTAATGGTGTTGGACTGCTCGGTGATGGTCGCCTGTTGCTCGGCCACCGTCGCATTGAGCGAAGTGATCTGTGCGTTCAGGGCATTGATCTGAGTTTGCATTTGTGCGATCTGCTTTTTCAGATCTTCGCAAGGATCGACGGGCACGTCTTCGGCGGCTGTCACCTGAACAGTGCCAGACACGGTCCCGCCTTCATTGGTCGCTGTGAGCTTGTAGGTCACAGTGCCGGCAGCGGTGATCTTCCTGTCCACACTGCCAGTTGCCGAGCTTTGCCTCTGTCCATTGATGCTGACTTCAACATCCTGACCAGCAACTTCCCATGTCAGGTTGAACACTTCGTTGACCTTGACACTTGTTTTGTTGGCGATGAACTTGTTAATGGTTGGGGCCGCAGGTGGTGGCGGTGGGGTGTCGCCGCTCAGTGCGAATGAACGGTTTACCGTGGACACGTTGCCGGCGGCGTCAACGGCTCGCACCGAAACCTCACCCGACTCCATGGGCTGGCCAATGTCAATGCTGTACACACCGTCAGCAACCTTGTCCATGAGCGGCCACAAGTTGGTGCCCGCTGAATTGCTGCCCACCTGGAACGAGGCAGTGACACTGACTGCTTGCAAGCCATTATCATCAAAGGCGCCCAGCCTGATCAGTGTTGCTGGACTGGCCGATCGACGTCGTGGCGAATCAAGGTGCAGGATGGGCCGCTGCTTGTCTTCCAAGTAGCTTTCGCGTTTGAACTGATCGTTGTCGCCCACATAAGGGGCGTCATAAGCGGCGCCAGCGGCCACCCAGTCCATGATCACTGCACGCTGTGTGTTGTTGAGTCTCTCGTTGGCTTTGCAGCCTTCGCTGGGCTCAACGCCAATCAAACTCTTGAATACGTTGCGATCAGCAGGCTTGGGACTAAACTGCCTACCCCATGCGTTGGCAACGAGTTTTAACAGGTGCGTTCGGCCGCCTGTGTTTTTCGGAATGATCTTGCGATAAGACACGTGGATGGTGCCGCCTGGGTAGACGTCGGTGGGGCCACGGCCCGAAGTGCCCGTTGTCTCGTCGCTCTCAAAGTTGAGTTCACCCTCTGCTTTTGCGTTGCCGTGACAGTCCAGGCAATTGGCTCGCATCATCGGCAAGATGTGTGCCCGATATGCGTACGTGCGGTGAGGGACATCCTTGACGATCTCTTCGTCGGGATCGTCGGGATTGATCACCGGTGTGGCGTTCGCCAGGTCTCGGATCAGGTAGTCTTTCTTGGCTGCCGCTGCGCCATCCCAGAACCAGTCGTTGCTGTCGCCGGGGTAGTCGATGCCGTCAGCATTCTCAAGGTGGCCACCGTGGTCGTGTTTCACGTGATCGTGACAACCGTTGCAATTGACGCGAACCTCGCCGGGCCGAACCTGCAACCAAGTGCCGTGATTGTTCAGCACGTTGCCGTGCTTGTCACGTGCCAACATAGAGATGCTGGTGTCAGCGGGCACCTTGACCATGAACGACGTGTCATCCTTGCCATCAGGGTCTTTGGGGTTCCCCTCTTTGCGTAAGATGAACGTACCCAGTTCACGCACTGTCTCGCCGTTGTAGCCCACGGTGCCTTTCAGGTGCCTGCCCAAGCCCTCTGTGTCTTGGAATGATTCGTGCTGTAGGATGGTGATCGAATGGATGTCCTTGTCTTCGTAGAGCATACCATCCGTGCCTTGCACCTTCCACGATATGTCTTCAAACCATCGGGCGATACCCGCCGTGTCACGAGCGAGGTTTGACTTGGTTCCGATCAAGCCAAAGGGCGAGCCGGCCGGCAGCAACTTACATACGTGGTCAGGTTTGCCCTGTTGCTTAGTGCTGGGTAGCCACGGTTGCTTCGTTGGCTCTGGCTGGTTGAAGATCTCAGCATACGTCAACACCGGCACCGGCTGTGCATAGTGGCCGTCTTCGGCGGCCGCAATCAGTTCGGTTTCTTCTGGTGTTGCGTACTGTTGGTCCACCTTCAATCGCACGATCATCTGGTGATCAGATGGTGACGCAAGATCGGCGCCGGTCAATCGTAGCGGGCGACCATTGCTGTCTTTGAGTTCGGAGAACACGCGATGTGTGCCATGTGCACGATTGAGCTTGTTCGTTCTGCTGTTACCAGACCATGTCACCAGTAGCCTGTTGTCTTTGGTTGCTGATGGACTGTTGGCCTTGCCCATGTAAGAAATAGGCAAGTCGTCACGGTTGCGGGGCAGGGTGCTTCCGTGTGGATACATGCGACTCATGGCGTTTTGGTCACCACCGTGTGCCCATGTGGTGATGGTGCTTACGCCTTTGGGTCGCAGCCTCCACTTGGGTCTCGCGATTGGCTCGCGAATGTACTGGCCAAAGAACTCCAGCGGTTGGCGATGAATGGTGCCGAAGCCGTTGTTGTTCTTGTTGTAATACTCGTTGCTGAAAATGTCGCCGTTGGTCGCCTGTCCGTGAAAGTGGATGAACTTCGCACTCATGAACGCGGACCAAACTTGGCCCATGCCCGTGCCGTCCTGGTTAATGTGAAAAAGGCCACCCTGACGCGGGTCGCGTGTCATGAATGTTTCTTGACTGGCGTACAGGTATCGCCCGTCCATCATTGCGATCGGGTGCCAACTGTTTGCCGTGTTGGCGAAGTTTATCTGTTCCCTGTTTTTGCCGTCTTGGTCGATGACGTACAGCATTTGCACCGGGCCCTTGGCAAACCCCTTGTTGGGCTGCTGGTTGGTTGCAGTGCTGGTGTACATCAGCCTGCCGCCCGGCACCGGATAGGGGCCGAGGTTGATGACCGGTATGCCGGTGGGAATTTCTCGGCGAAGGTCACGCTCCTGATTGGTGATGCGAAACAGCTTGGCAATGTCGGTGGTGACGAAGCCGTTGGCGTCCTTGTACAGTGGCAGCGAGTACAAGTCGAAGCCTTGGCGGGGCCAGCCTTGTGGGTGCTTGGTCTTCCACCCCTTGGACAGGGAGAAGAATACCGTCTTGGCGTCGAAGCTCACCCTTGGGTCAACCACTGCTTGGTCTTCGTCGGCGTCGTACAGGATGGCCTCGGTGCCGTCAGGTTGAATGACAACCAGATCAGCACCAGGCGCGACCTTGTACGGGCTGATGACCTCGATGTGGATTGGGGTAGGTGATTTCGTGGCAATGATGGCGTAGCCTGGTGCCACCTTTGGAGGGAGCGGGCCGACTGCCGGCGCCGCGTGTGTTGGGTGCATTGCTGCGAGCATAAAAGCACACAGCATGACGACGAGAAAAACTGCTCGATGCATGACGATACCTCGTGTGAGGAAAAGGAAAACGGAGAGTGAGCACCCTGCTCACCCTCCGTATCTTATCGTCAATCGCGGTTTAATGCATCCGGTTTCTTAATTGCAAACTGAATGCAGTTTTTCAAAGACCTGTTTGAACAGGCCAACAAGTACGCCTTGGCCCATGATCTCACCGGCTGTGGTCTTGGACGTACCGAGGTCGTAGTCGTCGGGAAGTCCGTGTAATCGCTTGACTTCTGTGAGCGTAAGCCACCTGTGAATAGACGAATCCTTCGGGTGGCCGACGACCGGGTTGTCCCCTTGGCCTGCGAAGTACCTCTTCTTAATCGTGACGCACGATGTGTCGCTTGGCATGATTACAGGCGGCTGGAAACCATTGCCCTTGGCCGTCTGTTTGTCCCAGTGATCATACAGCCACGGTTTGAGTTTAACTGGGGCGCCTTCGGGCGTTACGCCTTCTTTGCGTGAGAACCATTCCAGCCCTGGCGTGCCCGGGTCTTCCAGCACGCTTTCCATGAACTGTGGTCCTTGCAGCGATGTTTTGTCGGGCCACACCACCTCTTGCCCGGTCGTCGCGACGATCACCGCTCTCTTGCGGTTGGTCAGTTCACCGTACTCATAGGGCTCAACCACGCGAGCGTCGACGTTGTAACCCATGGCACGCAAGATGTTTTGCAGGATGTACCCGCTCGCACTCTCGAGGTATTTGGGCACATTCTCAAACACGCAGGTGTGTGGGTTGATGGCGTCAACGGCGAACAATGTCCATGTCGTCATGGCCCCAAGTTCGTGTGCTTCGGGCGGCAGCTTCTTGTCACGCTTCTTCTGGCCACCACGGTCCAGGCGTCTGATGGTTGAGTAGGGCTCGCACGGAATGCCTGCCATCAACAGGCCGATTCTGTTCTCCCAATCACGCCGCAGTTGACCGAAGTCAACCTGCTCGATCGGCATGGCAACCATATGCTCGTCGGGGTGGTTGGCTTGGTGGATGTCGGCGTACTTTTCGTTGGCTTCAATCGCAAGTGCTGTCTTGTAGCCGGCCTGCGCGGCGGCCACATCCATTAGCCCGCCACCAGCGAACAAGGATACGGCAACAGCGGTGGCCACTCGTGACGCTTTCCGGCGACGAGTCTTAGCCGGCGTGATCTCGATGCGACCATGAACGGCCACCAACTCGAGGGCTTGGCCTGTCTTGCCCAACTCACTCAGGCTTCCGTAGTTCAAGTCCACCACTGAGGCGCCCGACTTCTTGCCAGACACGGTGCGGTCACCGTCTTTGTCAAGGTAGATGGTGAGCTTGGCACCCTGTTGTTCGGCCCTGATCTTGCTCTTGGCAGTGAAGCCGGCGTCGGCCAGCCACTTACCCTGCAGGTACACCCGGGCCTTGCCCCGGTTCTCCCCCACTTTGATCTGGCATGTTCGGATTGGCTTTTCCTGCGTCTTGCTCATGATGGTCTCCATTGAAGCTGATGTCATCCGACTTGGTCGGACTGATGTTGCGATGCCCACATTCGGGGCACGTTGAATCGCATGTGTGCGGGTAGATCTCCTGCCAGTCGTGATGACATTCGGGGCAGGAGTAGAAGTTGAGGAATCGGTGGTAAACTGGCATTGGGTTCATACAGTTCCAATCAACCAGTTCCAGGTTGTGCTCTTTGAGTTTGGTGATCAGGCGATCAGCGTATTCATACGCATCTGTGTCTGATGTGTACTCATCAAAGTGCCATTGGGCGAGTAGGACTCTCGCTCGTTCGTGTTGATTTTGGATCTCCTTGGGGTCGATTTCCATGAGTTCGGACATCATGCTACTCCGCAGATGATTCGTTTGTTTGCGGGGCCACGTTTGTTCAGAAGCAGGGGCATGACGTCACTCAAGAAGTCACACACCTGATACATGGGGAACTTCAAATCGAAGCGTGTCCACCTGTTGTGCGCCCAGTCATGCATGCGTTTTTGCACACCCTCTTCTTGTTTGATGGGTGGCTCGTTTTTGTACCGCCAATCCGTTTGGGTGCGGGCCCGAGCTTCGGCAACCCATTCTGATAGTTGCTCTTCGCTCACCTCGAGCCCATCCTTGGGCGGCTCTGGGTTGTGTGGTGAGAAGTAATCCAGTTGGCCAGGCAGGACGGATTGATAATCGTCACTGCCATTGGTACGCCATTTGAGATACATGGGCCCATTCAGCCAGAACTGGTAGCGAATTGGCTTGGTCCAGTCGAAGGTGATGAGGTCCATCGCACTGCACCAGTTGGGTTTGTGGTGTGGGTTGTCGTAGTTCTCCAACGTCAGGGATTCCTTCGCCTCCTTGGACAGGTCGTCGGGGAAGCCTTGGAATGTTTGTTTGGTGAAACGGATCTTGTCGCTGAGTGAGTGTGGCATGTTGCCCGGGTCAGCGACGTTGAAGGCGCCAATGAGGTGGGCCTCCACCAGTTGATTGTGACTGGCGGAAATCAACCAGTGTTGGGTTTGGCCTTTGGGGCGGATTCCCCGCCAGCCTTTGGCCATCTTTTCTTCGACGATGATGCTTGCCATCAATCCCATGTCACAGCCTTTGATATGCGCGACGCATTAGTTCGGCAACAGCCCGAACTTCCGGGTCACTGTGTTGATCGAGGAAGTCGGCCGTCCCACTCAGGGCGTTGAGTGCGGTGTCTTCCTCGTGTTGTTCGAAGTCGGTGTCAACGTATTCGGCCAATCGTTCGGGTAGCGTTGGCTTGTCTTCGCTGAACAGAACCTCGCCGCAAGTTTCGCATTCGATTGCGACGTTGACCGGATCGTCGGCGGGGCCGTAGCGAACACACCTGACGTCGTGCCCAATGTGCCCCTGCAGATCCTGGTACATGTTGTTGACATCAATGCTCATAGATAGTGTCACCTTCCTCAGTTTCAACGGCATAGATGCTCTCAAAGCCGTCGTCTACCAGTTCCATTTCACCAATGGCTGGTATGGTGATGATGTCTTGGGGGCTGCTGCCGTTATCGATGGCCTGTGCCTGTTCGTCTGAGATCTCGGTGGTGAACTTGTACGACTTATCAACAGCAACACGTACGGTTACTTTGGGCATTGGCTACTTCTTCTTTCTGGGCTTCGTAGTCTTTGGCCTGGGTGGCAACTTGGGTTTGGGCGGCAGCTTGAGCTTGAGCACACGTGCTTCTTTGCGTAGGTACTGTGCCCACTCTTGTGAGTCGGGGTGCTCAGACGCTTCAAAGCCGTGGATGTATGTCAGCATCTCATTGATGTCGTCCGGCCACGTGCGAACGTCATCGTTGTTGTACTGGTGTACTCGCGTCGACTTGCGGTGTGCATTGCGTCCCATGATGTGGTTGTAGAGTTTGATCGCCTCCTGAACAACCTGCAGCGACTTTGCGTCGGCAACGGTTTGGAAGTCATTTTGATTGTGCCGACGACCACGGCTGTTTCGCACTCGCTCGTTGTGGCTGGCCGACATGTTGATGTTGATGTACTGCTCCCACTTGTGGTCAGTAGGCAGTTGGGTCACATGCCCCATGAGTTGGCCCAGCAAAACATAGTCAGGCCGATCGGGTAGTAGCTTCTTAATCTCGTCGCATTGCTCTCGCCATACTCTCAATGCTGCAGCGTGCTTGTTGTACTTCACGACGCTTGCATTGCGTGACCGCCTTGGTGTCAGCAAGAATCCCAGTCGTCGCAACTCGTCGCTCCCACCCAATTGGTCACGCATAGCATCTGTGAGTAAGATGGGCTCGTCGCAGCCGTCGATGACTGTCTTGAGTTGGTCGAGTGACGCACCAGTGAACACCGGGTGGCGTTCAACCCTCCACGCACAGTTGGCGTAGCCTTTCATGTAGGTGCCACGGTGTATGGATGGGCGACCATCAAAGAATGTCACACGTGTCGTCATCGGTGGCGATGAGTGTTGTCTTTGGATTTCGTCGCCAATGTCGGCCACAGTCTCACCCCAGATTGTTGTGTGCTCGCCACCGCTTTTTTCTGAGGCTTGCAGCATCTCATCCAGATCGGTGGTGACCATCCATGTGCCGTCCCAAAACTCTTCGTGAAAGGCCAGCCTCCAGATGGCACCACGAATCTGCTCCCCTTCTCCCAGTCGGTCAATGTGTTTTGTTGTTGATTCGGTGAGCATGTGATTTCCTCAATGAAAAGGGGCGGGCGATGGATGCCACCATCGCCCGCCCTTGACGAACACCAAACGGTGTGTTGGGTTTACTTCTTTGCTTCGATCTGCTTGGCGCCCCCGGGCAGCGAGTCGGTGATCAGCAACGGCTGCGTGTACTCGCCGATGAAGTCGGGCAGAGTGTTGGTGGCCAATGACTGGAGACTCTTGACCAACTCCTCACCACCCTCTTGTTTGCTGATGTGCATGCACGCCAGGGCTGCGCGAGTGTCTTCTCGCAGGTTGTTGATCTGCGAAAGCTGGGTATGCACCATGCCCAGTCGCTCTTTGTGTTCGGCGATCTGTGCTTTCTTGGTGGCGATGGTACCCAACAGCTTCTTGGTGCCAGCGTCGAGCTTCACGAAGTCAGTGCGAGAATGTTTCTCGTTTTCAACTTCATGGTGCTGACCCTTCTTGGGGGGTTTGACATTGACGATGGACACGCTCACCCGGAAGTGTTTGGGGTCTTTGCTGTCGTCCAATTCGCCGCCAGAGGTGTCCACTTTGAACTTTCCGTAGCCGGCGGACGTGAGTGCCGTCGCCACAGCTTGGTCCTTGGTGGGCCTGTAAGCCTGGACGGCCTTGGCGCCGTTCGTCTCGATCTCGCCTTCGTGGACCTTGATCTCAGCATTCAATCGTCGCACCTGGGCGTTGATCTCATCCTTTGCACGCTGCAGGGTGCGTCGGTTTGCTGACACGGTGATCGCCACCAGGTCGTCACGGTCCATGTTGCACATGAGGTCCATGAGTTCATCGGCAGACTTGGAGGCCGGGGTGGTCGTCTCATTCATAGCTGTACTCCTGTGAGTAAAGGGGGTGATTGCCCAACGAGGGCGTTGGTTATGAGGTTTCCGTGGTCTTCCACGAAACTTGAATCTGGCAGTCGTTGTCGATGCTCAGAGCCATATTGCTCCAGTCGCCACCGCCCGGGACATGGACACAAACATCGGCGCTGCTGGGGCATTCGATTCCCAACAGCTTGAGTGCGGCCAGTAGTTGTTCCTTATTGATTGACGCACGATGACTCTTGGTGGTCGTGGTTTTCACGTCCACCTTGACTTCCGCTTTGTTCGCGGGCATTGGATTGTCCTTTGGTTTAGTTGCCCTCAAGCCAACTCAGCATATCGTCACCATCGTCGTCGTCCTCACCATCGAAGGCGAGGACTTCTTCGTATGCTTCGTCGCGGGCGTCGGGGCTTTCGAAGTGGCAAACGGTGGAATACACGCCCTGTAGCACATCAAGTAGTGTGAAGGCTTTGATGAAGGTCATTTCACTCTTCACGACCATCGACTGCTGCGACCCGGCGCCGACAATTCGGAACGTAGCATCGGCCCGCAGGTACAGGCCTGCCAATTCATTGAGCGGTGTGTATGCCACTGACCACACGCCTTGGCCGCTGGGTTGTGTGAAGATTTTGATGCCCTTGTCTTCGTCGGGGCCGACACCTTGGAGTTGTGGGCTCGCTGTGAATACGTTGCCATCTCTCCAGTTTGCGTACCACGCGACCTCGACGTGCTCCAACCTGGAAACAGCGGGCGGCGTGTCGAGCGCCTCTGCGTGATATGCCGCGATATCAGCCCCGACATAATCCGACAAGAACTCTTGAAGGCGAGGGTTTTGTGAGACATGAGACATGAGATCACTGAGCTTCACGTCTGAACTGATGCCGCATGGCCTGCTAAGGTATTGCAGCACATCCGGCCCAACGGGCCGTTCGATGTCATTGTCCTCAGCGGCAATGATGTTTTGACGAGTGATCAGTGCGATCTGTCCCATGTTCCATCCGTTCTGTTACGGCTTTGCGATGCCGACGTCGACCAGGTCTCTTAACATCATATCGGCGAGGTCGCGATTGATGATGTCGTATTGACCTGTGCCGGCCTTGGTCATCAGTCCGGGCACGATGCCCCACGATCCGACCGGGATCTTTCCCACAGTATCCTCCCATTTGCTGGACATTGCAACCCCCCACCAGCCCTTGGTGTAGGACTTCCAACCTTCGGCGCCGCCCGCACCCATGTGATACCGCCAGACGGTGTCGTCATCCATGCGGAAGATCATGATGCCATTTGCTTTGACGTGTCGAGGCCACATGCGTGGGGCCTTGAACGTGTCAGACTTGACCAGCACCCCGTTGACTGGCTCAAGGCCCTCTGGCCGGTACTTCTTGGCCAGTCGCGCTACGGTGCGGGGGCCGCGCCGCTTCTGCGGTGTGCGAGTGGTGGGTCGGTTCTTCGTCGTGGTTGCCATGGTTGTTCTCCTATGGCTGGTGGTGTGTCGATCTACCGATACGTTCGGTGATCAGTTGTGTTTCAGGTATTCAACAACGTCTTCCCAACGGTCAGAGCACGCACTCAGCATTTCACGCTGCTCTTCCTGCTTCTCCTTAGCTTCATCCCAAAGGTCTTGGTCAAGGTTTGCTTCGATGTGGTGGCGAATCAACTCGTTGAGCGTGGCCGGCTCCAACGCATCAAGTTCCCAACTATCGTCACCGTGTGCCGCTTGGTACCCTGCGAATCGGCTGTCGGTCATCTTTGCCGGGTTGGGCGGCGGTTGATATTCTTCGATCTGGTCCATGTTGAGGGCAATGCGAATCACCTCAAGTTCAACATCGAACACATCGTTGATGCGCTCACGGATATCTCGAGTCATATCAATGCCGGAAGGGTCGTGGTCGCCCAGGTGGATGATGATGGGCTGTTGTCCGGTATTGTCGTACTGCTCAAACCGCTGTGCCGCTGTCCACATTTCACTGATTGACATGTAGCCTTTGCAAGCGAGGTAGGGCACGTTGTATGGCCTTGCTGCTTTGGCGATGACGCTTTCAAGGGCTTGTTTCTCGACCCACACTTCAACACGCTTTGGTTGGCTGGACCACAGGTCGGTGAGCCACCAGCCCTCGGCATCACTGATGATTTCCGATGGGTCGTCCCACGTTTCGTATTGGTGCAGGTTGCGTGCACGGTCCTCGATCGCATTCCAATCGATCATGCCGTTCAGTCGGCCGTCAGCAATGATGCTGCCCAGTCGCTTGTATTCCTTCTGCTGGTTGGGAAGCAGGTCGGCGGCCACGAATCGGTAGTACAACTGCCTCAACGTGAGCACCAGGCCTTGGGCTTGGTAGTCGGCGATGATTGTGTTGGCTTGATCGATGATTTCCAGCGATGACTTTCGCAGCTTCTTTTCTTGGTATTGGATGTGGGGCATGGTTACTCCTGTTCGCTGTCCGTATCGGCATGTGCCGGGCCGTTGGCCGCTCGTGCGTACTGGCCGAATAAGTCGATCTGGCTTTCGTCCAGTGGCTTGTCGGTGGTGGCGGCTTGGTTCATCAGTTCACTGCCGATCTCCAGCATGCCCTGTCGACACTGGCCTCGTTGCATGATGCCCACGCCTTGAACCAGCACGGTGTCAAACGGGCTCAGTGTCGGCGTCTCCGGTGTCGGGTCTTCGCTCTGATTCATTGTCGGTCTCCTTGTTGTGCCGCGCGACTTGGTGGCCATGTTCTTGGCACTTGTCAACCAGTTCACGATTCAGCGATAGATAGCCGGGGGCTATCATATCATCTTCAATGGGCTGACCAAAGTTGGCCATGAGTTGAAGCAATGCATCCGTCTCAACTAACGTCCAACGGATGCGAAGGCATTGCTCCATCGGCGGGCCATTGAACACCTCTTTGATGACGCGATCCGTTAGCCAGATCACCGCTTTCAGAGATCGCTCAAACTGTGGTATGAATGGTGGCCGCTGTCGCTCTCTCATGTGCAGCGTTTCAATCTCCCAAGCCCTTCGGTCTTTGTTGATCTTTTCGAATTGATCGGGGGTGGTTGCGATCAGCCCGACGTGTGTGGCCATCTTTGTCTCACAGTCGCGACATGGCTCCATACTGGGCATGCAGTATCGAGGGGCCTCTTTGCCCCTATTGGCACCGAACAGGGCGATACCTGACTCGTTGTGACAGTAGAAGCACACTGTCATGCTTGGATTAACACCATGCTCTTTGTGAAGTGTGATCCTCACGAGTCACCGCCTTTCAGTTTCTGGTACCAGAATCGCACGTTTGGTTGCCAGTGTTTGTTCATGGGGTCAGCATCGGGCGGGCAGTAGCGGTTGCCAAGGAAGGCGATGAAGTCGCCGGGCTGTCTCGCGTCTGTCCATCGCTTGTGATTCTTAACTACGGTCGCGGCAGCCCATCCAGCCTGGGTGTCAAGGTTGGTGCCCCATGCTTTGGGGTGCATGACACCAAACTCTTTGCCGGGGCCGCCGTTCTCAGCCTTGCGAATGGCCAGCAAGATGTAGAACAGGTCGCCAGTGCAGTGATTGCGATCGGCCGCGACCTTGATGGTCTTGAGTTCATCTCCAAACTCTGCCAACAACAGCGTGTCCGCTGGCGGTTCGAAGAAGGTGATGTTGTGTTGGGGCTCGCCGCCTTGTGCTAACGCGAAAGCCCAGTAGATGATGAATGCGAGCCCTGTCGCCGCCAGCATTCCTGGTCCTCGTTGCATGATATGTCTCCGTATTTGTCGCGCATGGTTTGACGTAGCTCAGCGGCGGGCCGCGCGTGAACGCCCATCGCATTAAGGATCTCCCACAGTGCGGAGTACCCATCATTGCCCTCGGCCCAACTTTTCATGTGGTCACGAATGCCATCGCCAACGATGACGTCAGCTTCGTCACGTTTCATGCCCCAGTCTGTCATGGCGCACCCATATGGTGCGTGCTCATGGACAGTGCACTCTTCGTTGTCGTTCAAGAAAACGCACGACCCATCCTCTTTGGTTCGTGGTACGAGTGTGGGCACATTCATGGGCTGCCCGTCGTATAAGATGGTGCTGCCCTGACTGGCTGCCAGCTTATCTTTGGCAAAAGGTCAAGGGGCTGTCATAGCCAGCGGCTTTCGCCATAGGCTCAAGGTCGCCTGCCACCAGCATGCCCGGCATGTGCCGACACGGGATGCGGCACGGCAGGCCGGAACACTTAATCCTTTCGCGCCCGAGACGACATGATTCGGTCGAATGCTTGGCCGGAAGCCGCATCCCCCGCGATGTTCCCTCGGTGTGTGTTGCTTGGTTCTGGTCTTGATTGGAATCGGCCATGATCTTCCTGTCTTGACGGTGTGATCAGCCAGACAATGAACACGAACCCGATCAGTCCAATGCCAGAGAAGACCACGAGGTAGAAGATAAAGATGCCTATCGGGGTTGGTTCCATTTGTCTGACTCGATTTGATCCCTGAGTGCTTGTGCTTGTCGTCGCCTCTCTTCTTCTTTCATTTCCTCTACGTTCTTGGCTATTTGCCTGTCACCCCACTCGCAGTAGGACGTCCAGCACCATGCCAACAACGACCATAGCCACCGCATTACAACTCGATATCCATGGCCGCCTCGGTCCCGCCCTCAGATGTGGGCTTGACAGCGACAGCCTTGTTGGGAGACTTGGTATTCATGATGGCGCCGCCATAGATGCGGCTGGTGTCCACCTTAGCCAAGATATCTTCGCGAGTGAGTTCGTCCTTGGAATCCATGTGCGGGTCATAGTGGTGGTCTTCCACGTCTATGTATCCACCCCGCACTTTGTCCATGGCGATGCGGCGGGCCGCCTCACATGCAACCGAGAATGAATCGAAGGTGCCCTTGTCCTGGTTGGCCTGTGCACGCGCGGCTGTCGCCTTGCCGTACGAGGCGACCACTTGAAACTTGTCCGTGTCGGAGCCGGTGGTTGCTGCCCACAACAGATCAATGCGGACGCAATAGAACTTGTCGTGCTTGCCGCTGTAGTTGTGGAGGCAATAGGCAAATGGTTTCCCCTCTTGGGGCTCGGTAAGGTTGGGCATGTTGACGCTCCTTGGTGTGAAAGAAAACCCCGTCACCGGGCTGGGCCGGTGACGGGGCGGAGGGGAGAAAGCAAGTTGATAGCCCCAGAATATAGGATCTACTCCTGTGTGTCAACAGGTATCGTGGTGAAGTCGTGGTATTTTTGCAGCCACTCCGAATCGCCTGTGACGGTGACTTCATCTCCTGGTTTAAGCCATGACGTGACCTCTTCGGCGGCCTCACCAAGGTCGTCGTCGACCCATCCGCTGGTGCCCTCGATCTGTTCGTCGTGCTCGTCGTGGAGTCGGAACTCGTAGATGTTGCCGTTGGCCCAGCCGTTATAGAGCTTGAGGAAGCTGGCCGCATCCTCGCGTCGCTTCTCGGGCGTCTTGGCACCCATATCGTCGGGCGAGTGGGGCCAGACCAGAATGCCGGCCACCTCGTGACCATCCCATTGGAACTCCACACCCGCCGGGTATGGCCCCCCATTCAACATCCATGTGCTGGTGCCAGGGCCGTGCTCGTAGTGGGCGAGAACAAACGCCAAGCCCACCTCGAGCTTGCGACGGATGCCGGCAGCCCCTGCGCCGTGGAAGGTGGGCGGGTTGCCCTGCATGCCGAAGTTCAAGTTGCCCACTGTGATGTTGTCGTGATCTTGGAAGCTGATCAGCTTCCGGTTAAAGCCAACCAGCTTCCAATTGTGATCTTCTTCGCATGGGTCTCCCATGAACTGGTCGACGTCAATGTGAAGTGTGAGTTGTCTTCCCTTTGTGGCGGTCGTCATGGTGTCCTTTCTGTTCAGGCTTTGATGTCGACGAGGTCGCCGAGTCTGACTTGCTTCCAAGGCGCCGGGCGGCCCCAGCCCTCGGGCAGGTCGGCGGTGCACACATGCTGTGTATTGCCACACGAGCGACAGGCACCATAGGTCTCACCATAATGGTTGGTCGACTGCTCACTCTCGTGTCCGCACTTGGTGCATTTGTACGGCTTGACGGTGACCTTGCCTGTGATTTGTAGCTGCTCTGACAATGGGCGTCTCCTATATTTGGCCGGTGATGAATCGATGTTGCACATGAATGCGCGGCGATGCCAGGTTCTCGGTTTCCACCGTGATCATGCCGTTGCTGTGCAAGGCGAATGTGATCGCCGGCGACTCGTGGTCGTCGCTCTCTGAAACGATCTGAAACTTCCACGACTTGCCATCACACAACAGCTTGACCTCTTGACATGGCCACGCCTGCGCCTCTTTCATCCCTTGAATGAGAGGACCGAATGAGCTAATAGGTGGCTTGTCTCGCTCGCTCATGCTGGTGACTTCACTTAAAAGTGAAGAGATGTTGACAGCGTCATTTGGCATGGTGTTCTCCAATGAAAAAGCCGGCCCATATGAGCCGGCCAGAAGCGTGACGAGTGGGCGATCTTACTTGACCACGATGATGCCCGCACCAACGGGGGCGGTGTCCTTGTTGTTGCCGAACTGTTCGATGTAAATGCGGTCTCCGATGCGCACCCAAACATGTCGGGGGCCGTGATTGAAGGTGACCTCCCACTGGTTGCTGGCGATACGCTTGAACACACCAGTGTACCCCTGTTGAGATGTCACCCTGGAACCCTTAATGGTGAACTTGACGATGCGGCCGGTCACCACCATGTTGTGCTCACCGGGTGGGATATGGCTGAATCTTTGCTTGGGCCGACTTGCCCGCAGGGCGGTGATCGTGTTGTTGATTTCGTCTGCAGCCTCATATCCGCTGCGAGTGCGAAGGCCCTCGGCGTAAGTCTTCGCCTTCAACAACTGGCTGATGGTGTGGCCGGTGATCTTTTCCACCTCTGACGTGTAGGCGTCGTAGGCGTTGCTGACCCGCTCTTGGTGTTGTTCCATCAGGTTGGAGATGGGGCTGTTGTTTGACCCGGCCAATGCCATGACAGGGATCAATACGATCAGAAATGGGAGGCGTTTCATGTGCTGCTCCTAAGTAGTGGTGATCTCCTCGAGTAGTGAAATGACTTCATCCATGTTGTCAATGTTCTCTTGCATTTTTTCGCCCCGCTCGCTGTCTTGGAATGGCTCAGGCATATTGTCGTACGCGCCCTCTTCTTCCTCTTTGACTTCGGATATGATTTCCATCGCACGCTGGAGTCGGTCTCGGCGGTTCTTATTCATAACAGGGGCGGCAGGACTTGAACCTGCAACCTACGGCACCAAAAGCCGTTGATCTGCCAATTGATCTACGCCCCTTTGTTGGTCATCGTTGTTTGACGGTCAGCTTGCAGATGCCAGCGCCTTGAGACATCCACGCGCGAGCTTCTGTGACTACAATCTTGTACGCATGGAGTTCGTCGAACACCTCCAGGCCAAGCACAAGCCCTTCTTCAAAGGTGATAGTGCTGTGTTCATCAAAGTGCTCAACTTCGACGCACAAGTTGTCCATGTCGGCGAAGATGGAATCGAGTATCTCTTGCATCATGTCTCCTGTACATTCAGCAGTCGACGTTCGTCATGCAGCCGCATGCGGCCGGCCAAGTTGGACACATAGACAGACCATTTGGGGTTACCCTTGGGCGTGATGTCTTTGTCGTACCCCAATCTGGGTAGCTTACCATCCAACAACTTCTTGGCTTGTTTGACAGAGATCCACCAGCAGCCGGGGCTGTGCCCGAATCGATTGCCCTTCTTCACTTTGATCATGTGTGTTCTCCTTGATTGAGATAATCGGAGCGACAGGATTTGAACCTGCGACCTCATGCACCCAAAGCACGCGCTCTGCCAAGCTGAGCTACGCTCCGAATCAAATGCAAGTGACAGGAATCGAACCTGTGTCTCCTGCGAGTGCGCACACCGTGGCGCCGCCTTCCCGCAGTGTTCTTCCAATTGAACTACACCTGCCAGTCGAGAGGGCGAGATTTGAACTCGCAAGCCATGCACTGGCACCAGCATTAGGCTGGCACTGGTCTACCGTTCGGTTGTGCGGCCGAACCATTCCAGCTTGCCTCTCGGTTTGTATTCTACTCCCTTCCGGCGGCCAGAGCAGCGATTTTTGCCACCGTGCCCGGATCAGTTTCGCCGTTCTTCTTCTGCTGATACATCCATCGGGCCAGGATCTGCATGTTGGTCACGCATGTGCCGGCCACGTCTTGCCAGGCCATGGAGGGGAAACCCGCCTCATCGCCACACAGAACGAGGAGGTCAGAGCGTACGCCCTTGGCGGCTGCCTCGATCATGGCCATAGGCACTTCCTCGGTGCCAATCATGGTCATGTCAGGTTCGACGTAGTTGCCAGACCGATCGAACTTGGCGTGAGGATCAGCGTCAAAGTCATGATCTTCTTCGGCACGACATCTGGCGCATACTGGATTGCGATCACCGTTCGGGTCATCGTCGAGGTGGCACAGTTCGACTTGGCACGAGATGCAGTGTTCGGTTGTGTTGCCGGGGTTGTGGTGAAACAGTGATTCGTCGTCACTCACCGTCGCCCCCTTTCAAGGGTGAAACATGGCCCATGATCATGTCGTTGATTTCGTTGAAGGACAGGTGGCCAGCTTCAACCATCTTCTCAACGAGCATGTTGATCCACTTCTGTTGCTCGCTGATTTTGCTGGCCATCTGTTCTACTTGGCCACCCGAGTCGTAGCCACAGCACCGGGCATTGATGTCCATTTCAATGGCATCACTAAGGGTGCCTTCAAAGTCACTGCCCGGCATAAACGGGCGTTGAATGAGTACACGAATCATGGATGTTCCTCACAGTCCAGGTGACAGATGACAATGCGCACCACCTTGCGTGTGTCCCGCTCGTCTCGGTCGAACTCTTTGAGTTTACCGCCGATGTCGCCGGTGCGGTTCAGGTATTTGGCGCGATACGATTTCTGATCGTGAGCGTTGCGGCCAATCCACACCATTGGCACTTGACCATTCTCCAGCCGGAAGCAGTCTCCTGGCTTGAGTTCTGACATGGGTGTCAGTGGTGTCATAGGTTGTTCGATGTTGAATGTGCAGTCGGGCTCAGCCATTGTTTCACTCCGTTGCTGTGTTTCACCACGTGGTGAAACTGTAAAATAGGCCCGCCCCCCGTTCGAAGGGGCGGGCCCGTGGTTTCATTCTCTCTCAAGCCTTACACCGTCCAAATCGATGTGGCCTGGCGCACAATCGTGCAGTTGTTGGTCGCAGGTGATTGGTGGTGCTGCCGTAAGGGCCGGGGCTCAACAGCCGCAGGCCAGCCGGGAATGGGTAAATGCTCAATCAGAAGTACGATCCCGGCGATCAGGCCGAACAGCACCAGTTCATGAAAGATCAACTCAATCTCCTTGTGCCGGCGCCTGGTTTTCACATTAGATCAACGAGGGGTTGGTGCTCTTCATGTCGCATCCTTTCAGTCAGAGGTGTGGCCCGCTCCCCGGGGCCGGTGGGTTCATAGTCCGATCTGCATCATTGCTCTTTTCTCTTCTTGATCACCGGGGTGTGATCATCGCCTGTTGGGGGCTAAATGGTCATGTTGCACCTCACTTTCTGTGGCGTAGGTCGACCCTGTGGTTTTCCGGCGGGCCGATCGCGAGCGTTCTGAAAGCTGTCTCACCCTACCAAGATCATTGTCTCAATGCAAGCCTTTACAGTTCCCACTGTTTGATGTCGTCATCCCAGCCAGGGCACGACTCGGCCAGCCATGTCTCGACCTGTTCCTTGGCCTTGCGTTCGGCGGCCTGGTAGCTGTCGCTCTGATATTTCTTGCCCTCGTAGTCGAGGGCAACTTTGTGCACCACTTTGTCATCCTTTGAGACCTTGAACCCGACCTGGCCATCTGGCAGATCGTAGTCTTGGTTGACGTAGAAGCGTTGCACCGAACTGATGTGCGCGGCACGATCGTAGAAAGCCGCCTTGTAGAAGATAGCGAAGCGTGGCCGGCCTTGTTTGTCCACGATGTGTGACCACATTGAGTGATCGGTGCCCTTTTTGCCCCACCCCTCGGGTAGTGTGGCATACATGAAGAGAGGATCGCCCTTCACTCGGTCGCCGAACTGGAAGCCCAATTGCTCCATCAGTTCACGACAGCCCCGCATGTCGCTTGGAATCGTGTCGCTGTGCACCAGTTCGGCTTGGCCATTCTTCTCCTGCTCTTCGATGAATTGGTCTGCACCTCCTGACCCGGATGCGGCGGCCAATCCCAGCATGGGCATGTCTTTCATTTGTTGCGAGGTATTGGTGGGGGTTCGTTTGCTCATCGTTTTCCTTTCGCGTGAACGATGGGTTGGTTGTCAATGTTCTTGTGGCAAAGGCTCCAGCGAAGCCAAGGCCCACACTTCCCAATAGTGTCCCAGGTATTTGCCATCCCACTCGAGTGTGACGTCCTGAAACTTGTACAGGTGTTGGTTGGGAATAGGGCCGTACGTTTTGCGTACCGCTCGCCGCTGCTTGTTGGTCAATTGTGACCATGTAAGCAGCTTGCTGCGATCGAGGCGATAGTTGCCAAACTGCATGATGCGTTGCCATGATTTTGACATCACGCAACCCAGTCGAATGTTCTTACCGATGGGTCCGTAGTCTGGCTTTTCGTGTGGGCGACGATATGGGCCTTGGAAAGATTGGACGTGATAGGCGCCGCACTTGTAGCAGTGCCACCCTGGCCCACCTGCCAGCACGTTGTGCGTTTTGCCGCACGCATAACAGGTGCCACCTTCCCACCCATCCATTCTCGCATAGTTGTCGTGCATCCATGCGATTTTTTCTGCGCTGACCCTGGTTTCCGCCGGTGTCTTTTCCCGAAGTTGCATGATGATCCTTACACTTTGATGGGCACCACGTCCCACGACCGACCCCATTGATGGGCGGGCACGAAAACGTACTTGTGTTGGTCGGCGATTTTGCCATGTCGTCGTCGCACTGCTTTGCGCTGTTTCTTTGTGAGCCGAGCCCACGTCAGGCCGTTGCGTGCCAGGCCGTGGCACTCCGACCATGATTTTCGCCACGCCGGTGACGCACGAAGACCTGTGGAGATCTGTCGTCGACTGGGTCCGTAGGTTGGTTGCTCAAACCAGCCTGCCGCATGGTCGTTGTAGTCCCATCCACACGGGCATGTCCACCATCGATACTCTTTGTCGTATCGAGGCCCGGGTATCAGGTTGGCTGTTGCCCTACATCGTTGGCATGTGCCGTGCCGCACACCGTGGTACGGCAGCTTCATGTTGATTAGCTTGGCAATCTCATGTGGTGCGAGGAGTTGTGGGATTGGTTGTTCTTGGTTTAGTGCCATTCGTCGGCTTCCGAAGTGTGAATGCGAATGTCGTTGAGTGTGCGTATGTCAACCTTGATCGTTAGCGTCATGCCCTCATATGCATGAGTCAGCAATTTATCGGCACGCCTTGAGATTTCTTCGAATGCGTATGTGAACTGACATGCGCTGATGTTTCTGAATCGCCGACGTGCACGCCGGTATCCGATCCTCATCCAGTCACGGCACCACCCGATGAAGCGTCGCACGTCGGACATGTCCACGCCGTACATGTCTTTGGCATTGCGGATGGACTGGCTGCGAAACTTGTCAAGCCAGCATTCACATTCATCGTTCAGCCTGTTTGTTCGGCGAGGTGCGGGGCCAAAGTACATGCCTTGGTGGTGGTAGTGCGAGTATAGTTCAGGCAAATCGCTGGCCATGTTTGCACCGGGGCAATACATGGTGTTCTGCCAAAACCACCCACCCTCTCCCCTGCCCCACATCATGGCGCCAAAGGCTTGCAACTCATCGCTGATACGTCCGATGTCGTCTTCGAAATGTTCCAGCGTATCGTGTGCGGTGGCCATGCCCGACAGTGGGTCTGCGTCGTAGTCGTTCTTGGGTCGCCAACCCAGTGACCCGAAGTCACTGTGTGTTTCACATGTGAACACTCGAGTGATCATGTGTTTACTCCATGAGTTTGGATGGCAATGCCTTGCCACATTCGGCCCGGTGTGCCAAGTCTTCCTTGTACTTGTCAACCACAGCTTTGACAGCGTGGTAAGCGGTGGGGCCGCTGGCCACAAACTCGCCGCCACCAATGGTGGGCTCGTCACACATGGAAATGAATGCGTGGTAGCCGTCGTCAACGCCGTGATTGAGTGGGGACACAGTGAGCCGGCTGCCTTCACACACAGCGGACCAGTGCCAGCCCAGGTTCTCCCACACATTGGGGTGCCACTGTCGCCCCGTTTTGGCGGTGAGGCTTTTGGCCAACTCTTTGGCCATGCGGTTGGCCCGATCAAATGCCTCGTAGGTGCAGTCGTTGCCGCATGCTGGAGAGCAGTAGACGCCACCCTCTTTCATGCGTGGCTCCCAGTCATACGCTGGTGTCGATGTTTCGCTTGACATCTTTTCCTTTCTTGTTGCCCCCCTGGTAGTTGTCCTTGAGGTGCTGGGCGGCCAGTTCACGGGTGCCGAAGTACGTTGGCTTGCCAGGCAGCAGCGGCCGCCACCTGTCCTTGGTGTGCTTGACAATCTTGCCGAGTGTAATACCGCCGAAGCTGACGACGATGGTGGGGCCTTGCTTCTTGAACTTGAAATGGTGTTGCGTCATAGGTCACACTTCTCCGGTGAATGAGGTAGGGGGTACATTTCTTCCCAGTAGTGGCCGCCAACAAAGACGTCGTAAACGTAGTTTTGGCTGCAACCACAACGCTTGCACTTGCGTGCATACGGTGTGCGGTATTCCCAGTCATGCACACCGAACAACAGCACGCGAAAGAATCTGATGATGGCCTTGATCATACTGGCTGCAACCTTCTTTCTGATCTGGGGTGAAGTCGGGGTTGTTCGAATGGCTTGTCCGCGATAGAGGTCAGTGTACCAAATGCAGCGGTGGAAGCCGAGACGAAGATGATGTTGGCCCTGGTTCTGGCCACGGGCATGTATCCAATTCGGCCGCCCAGCTTCACCATCGCCTGGAATGAGGCGCCGTAGTAGTCGGTGCCATCCCATTCATGATCGTAGTCATAGGGCATGGCCACACACTCGCCCTCGTAATCGGGGTTGTACTCCGCAATCACAAACTGCGGTTGAACGTCAGTGTTGGCGCCCCAGACCCAGAAGTCATTGCCATCGATATCAATCGACAGCACGGCGGGCCGGTGGCCGAAGCACAGCTTGGCGAACTGATCGTAACGATGCCCATACTCTGTGCCGACACGTAGCTGCACCACACCCACATCGTGATTGGGGCGGTGGTACTTGGCCAGAGCCTGTGCACGCTCTTCGTTTGCCTCCACTAACAGGGCACGCCAACCACGATCGATGAAGAGCTTGCTGTTGGATTTGTTCTCCGGGTGACCCGCCCCCACATCCACGAAGGTGCCGGGGCCGACGAAGTTGTAATGCTCTAACAGATTGACAAGGATCCGATCCTCCCCATTGCCGCTGTAGCTTTTCATGATGTGTCCTCATCAGGGAAGAGTTCGTTGAGTGCTTCAAGTGTTTCACGAGCAGCGAACAAGCCAACCTGACATTGGCGTCCCGTCACATGGTCAGTGATCCACATGCTGGGCTCATCAACACTGGGTTCGGCACTGAATCGTTTGCTGGTGGACTTCTGGACTTGCCCGATCATACCACCACGCAACTGCGAAACGTCAGTGCTGCGATGCTTGTGCCGTAGTTGATGGTCATCCATTGCTGATCTCTGTGAGAGTGAAGCCTTTGTGACAAAAGCCGAAGGTGTCGCTCAGCCAGTCAGAGATGTACTCGTGGTGGTCGACACCATGCTCGTGCTGATAGTCGGCGAACACCACCGCTGGTGGCAGGTCAACATCCTGGCCATTTGTGTCCCACTGGATGTCACTGGCCATGTAGGCCCGTGACGGCTGGCGGTGGGGGATGATGATCGCGCCATCGGGATCGCGATACTCCTCTACCTGCTCGCGAGGAAAGCTGTGCGAGATGGGAACCCAGTTGGGCTCACGCAATGTGGAGTTCTTGGGGTTGTCCGTGTCGCCCCCGGTCCATTCGCTTTGAACATGGAAGAGGCTGGCGGCCAACTCGGACGATGCCTGGTCTACGCGATCGTTGATGCGTCTCAGCAGTTCGGCTTCGCGTGTGTTGCCGTCGTTGTGGTGCTGGATGAACATTCGACATGCGGCATTGCTGATCTTTTCCAAGTGCGACTTGGCACGCCTTGCCTCGTCTTCCAGTTCAAGCCATTGGTTCAGTGTGATCTTCACGTGAACAGTTCTCCTTCACAGGGGTCGTCACTGGTCTTGCGATTGGGGTAGCTCTCAAGGTCGAAGGTGTAGTCGTGAAACACAGCGTCGTCACACAGGGTGGCGGGCCGCAGCATTTCGTTCAGCCCATCGGCCACCTCACCCTTGTCCATGTCTGCCGGCACCGCCACCTTGATTGAGATGATGTTGTAGCGAGTGTTGGGTCGTAGCCGGTGAACGCCACTGGATTGCAATGCTTGATAGCATGCGTTGCCAATGATGGCTTCGAAGTCAATGTCTTCACCACCATGCTCAGCGGGGTGGTTGATCGACGATGCGAACAACACACGCTGGTGCTCTTGCTTGGCCAGCCATTGTCCCGCCTCAATGGCGCCGGCAGCCGTCGCGGGCCAGTGGTTTTGCCCAATGTGAAGGCTGCCGTTTGCAATGAAAGCTCGGTGCATGTCAGTCTCCTGTAATGAGAAAAACTGAGCCACCCCGTTGGAGGTGGCCCAGTCTATGAGTGCTACCCCTTGGCGCGGGCCAGCTTGGCCTTCGCAGCCTTGTGTCGCCAGACCATCAAGCCCAGGAGTAGAGTAAGCCCCCAGTATGAGATGTTGACTTGGCACCCGCCCTCAATAGGCTGTAGCGATACCAAGTGCTCTGAGATCCAAACGCTGGCCTGTTTCAGGTCAGACCCAAACCTCAACCATTCGATGGCCTGACGCATAGCTCACCCTCCCATCTTCTTGAAGCGGTGAAGCTCCACGTTGTTGCGATTGTTGTCGCCGCTCGCGCCGCCGTACCACGGCATGATTTCACGTGGCTCCGAGCCCTTCGGATAGAAGGCGTCGAAGTTGACACCCACCGAGCAGCCAGAGAGCAGGGCGGCCAGGGCCATGCCCAACAACAAACCAACGATTGCAAACGTCCTTCGCATACCAGTCTCCTTTCGGGAAACTCAGACCTCCGTTTCTGTCCCTGATCGGGATGTGAGTAAAGCCGGGTTGATCATCCGCCCGGTGATGAAGAGGTTACCAGTTGACCCGGTTCCTCAGTGTGACACTGGTGCCAATGCAACCACTTCGGCCGCAGTGCTTGCATGACACATCAATGTACGTGATGCCCTGGTCCGATGATGACTCTACCGAGTTCCAGTCGGGCTCATGTCCCGCAGGGTTCTCGGGGCAGACCTCGTCAGGGTCGTGTGATTTGCATGTCTCGCAGTTGCCGTCATCGCACAAGCCTTCTGCGTGTGATTCATCGCACCCGCACTCCACGCCAATGCGTTTGCCGCAATGAGTGGTTCTCGACACAGAGACGTCAGCATTTGTGCACAGGTCGCAAACATCGTCGGCGGCCATAGCTACCCCTTTCTTGGGACGGTGAAGCCAGAGCAATAGCCAATGATGTACGATCCCAGCATGGCAGTGATAGCGTGTGGTTCTGTAATCATGGTCACAGGCAACGAGACCGCGACGAAGATGAACAAGGCCACTGTAAACAGGGTCCAGTCCCAGCCTTTGAAATTCATGTTGCGTTTGCCTTTCTGCGGAACAGTTCGGCCCATGACTGAATGTGATTCCACATCGGGCCGTGACGTTTGATGGAGCGAGCCTGGCCGGCGGCCGTGGTGTGCTCGACGTCGGTTAAGGTGCCACCAGCATTAAACCACACCGAGCAATGCCCAGACCATGGCCCCTTAACCTTGTGTGCGTAGAAGCCACCTGTGCTGAATTTGCCCGCCTGCATCTCGCCCCTCACGGTGCGATCATTGGGGCAGCCTTGTTCATGGGTGAGCACGCCACTGATGCGCATGGCCTCGCACTGGGTGCAGCCACCGCCCGGTCGGTCAAAGCCGAGGTTCATAAGGCCTCCTTGATTGGTGGTGATCAGTCTTCCAAGAAATGCTTGGCCGCTTCCTTGCACGGTTTCGGCAATGAATTCCACTCAATGAGTTGGCCAAGGTGGTCACCATCCATGGCGCCGCCGTGGTTGCAATAGCCACGTGGGTCGGTGCCCATGCCCAGGCATTGCACTATCTTGTCGTTGGGGTCGTCGTTGTACGGCCAATCCAGTCGCAACACCGTGTACCTGTCCATGGTCTCGCCGCCGTTGTCGTATACTCGCAGCGTGTCGGGCACTACCCAGTCTTCAACCTGGGCGTCGATGCAGCGGCGTGTGCCCCATGTGATCGGCGTGATCATCCACGGGTCGCTTTCCTCGCCCTTTTTCTTGTCCCACTTGACAGACAGGTCATCGTTGTCGACGACCAGGCTCTTGGTGATCGTGCCGTGCCTGCCAGACTCGGGGCCGTCGCCAGTCTCAACCACACGCTCACCTTCTTTGAGGCTTTTGATGTAGGCAAGAACTTCTTGCTCAGCCTCGGGCAAGGGCCGGCGATCGCAAGTGGGCAGGTTGTCCTTGGGCAAGACAGCGACCACTGTGGACATGTCTGACGCCAGGCCTCGGGGGCTGACCGGATGAGTGGGCACCTCTTTATACGAGGCCTTGCCACCAAACGGCAGGATGGTCAGTTCACCCAGCCTGCTGCTGGACATGTCTGCGCACTCGAGAAGCATCCAGCCGTCAGGATTGAACCGCTGTACCTGTTGGGTGAGTGTGTAGAGCAGGTCGTCATACTCATACTGTTGCCGCTCGCAGTAGCGTGTGGCGAACTCGTCGAATGTGAGGATGGGCGGGGCCGATTTCAATGGCGTCGTCATTGTCACTCCTGTTCCATGCGAGTGTACAGCACGCCACCACCTTCGGTGTCGATCAGTACACGCTTGACACTTGGTTCTTCGTCGAAGAGTTTGGTCAGCCATTCAGGCAGGGCCGACACTGGCTGGGGGCCGCTCACGTGCACATGTGCTCTGATCTCCACGTCACCGGTGTAGTGTGTGCCGTGGATCTTCTTTTCTTGGTTGCCCTGCATTGCGAACACCGGCATATCAGTCTCCTTCGTAGTGTTTGCCAGTCTCGTCGAAGTTCAAGCTACACAGGATGTCATCGCCCAAACGAACAGATGCCTCATCCTCGCTCTCCAGCAGCCGGCGAATGAGTGTGGGCAAGCTCTCTCGACTTACCACGCAGCACAACCTGCCGCCCACCCATTCGTAATTGTCGCCACGCTCTTTGATGAAGCAGGCTTCAAGGTGGGCGTCGATGCCTTGGTTGACCGCAGCGATCACCGCCTCGGCGCCATCGCCTGGCACACACTGCATGGTGTACGCCGCGTCTTCTTCCAGTGCGTTTCGGATGTCTTCGTAGCTGATGGTGCACAGATTACCGTTGGTGACGGTTTGGCTCATGACGATTCCTCGTGGTTGGAGTAGGCGATAGGCTCTGTCGACCAGGCCAGACACCACAGCTTGTAGTGTGGTGTCATATCGATACACGGCGGCGGCCATGCGATGATTGCCTTCAACCATGACGCCATCCATCGGTGGGCCTTCGATGCCTATGTCAATGTCGACGGGGTCGGGGGCCGGATTCACAACCAGATGAGCCACACGCGACTCGTGCCGACTGATGTCCCACCCATACTTCTCTTCACATGATGTGTTGCTGAATGGTTTACGCTCAAACCGTCCTTCACGAATAGCCCTCGCCACACCCGATCGAGTGATTCGCTCAGGCATCCACACAGCACGATTGAACGGGTGGTACGGCTCCAGTGCCTTGAGTGGCACAGTCCAGATCATGTCCATGGCCACCTCACTTGAATAGGATAATGCCAGCGACCAGGGCCGATACAACGGCGGCCACAGAGAAGTAGGTGTCGTCATGCGCAATGCTGATGCACATACAGACGCTTGCAATGATCAGACATAGCAGTGCCAACAGTTGTGGGATGACGTGCTTCATGGTCACTCCTGTTCGTCTGGATTGTCATCGGCCTCCTCGATCTCATCCAAGGCACCCATGATGGCGCCCTCAATGAACTCGGCGGCCGTCTGTCCATTGGGGCACGGCTGTTCGGGCTTGATGCCCTCAGCTTCCAAGATGCTTTCGATTGCTGATTCCCATTTCATCGTTGCCTAATCCTCAATTGAGTGAACGAGTTGAACCGTGCCACCATCAGGCGTCTTGTAGAAGCCATCGTCAATGACGTCAGCGATGTTGTCAACGCCGCAGTGGTGGCCGATGATCCGACCAAACACATGCTCAGCACGCTGATTGCCATCGGCATTGTCTTCCCATGCCTGTGCTCTGCGCACAAGGCCAACGTCATCGGTTTCTATCACCATGACCACAAGCATGTTGTGCTCCTTGTTGGGTGTTGTCTGTCGGGCATCGTGACCAATCACGGGCCGCCAGCGATTGTCCTGGGAACAATGCGGCGGGGCCGATGCGATCCACGTAATCCCACGCCCTCTTGATTGGCGTTGGGTCGCCACTCATGTTTGGAATGAAACCGCTAACACCCCACTTCTGCACAGCGGTGACAACCACCAGGAAGCCAACAAGACCTCGCTCGTTATCGTTGCAGGATTTGGTGATTTGAACGACGTCGCCGGCCTTGGTGTCTTCTTGTTTGAGGCGATTTTTGAGGGCAATGGCCATATCCATACATGCGCCAACGCCTTGCTTGCCGGCGTTGCGTAGTGACATGAGATTGCCCTCGTCGGTGGCGACCTTCAAAAAGCTGCCCACTGTGATAAGCGAATGATTCGCCAACCAATTCATCAGTCGCTCAGGCACACCCAGGTCGACCAACGGCGTCGCACGAACCAAGTGAGGGTGTGACCTGACTGTTGTGTAAAACTGAGTCAGATCCAACGTCGATTTGCCCACACTTTCGGGCGTCAGGGGGCCGTGTTTGATGGCGTCATACTTCGCGCCATGTTGCTTTTCCCACGCCTCAATCAGATACTCGTAGTCGATGCAGTCTCGACACAGATTGACACCATCGGCCTCGTCCCGGGCGCCAACACCCAGTCGCTTGTAGCTGCCCTGGCTCCAGTCATGGCTTCCGGAAGTCCACGCCGCCCGAGGCCGAATGTAGCCAGCCCACCACCGCCCATCGGGCGTCGAAGGGTGCGGCTCACACGCCACGATGTATTCCCAGCCCCGATGGTCGCCCTGGGCCTTGATGAACTGCGACATTGGTCGTCGATCGGGCATGTTGTTCCTTTCACACGATTAGATCTTCAAGTCGTTCAAACCAAACACCAGCGGCACGCAAGGCGATCTCCATGTCCTCAATGCATTCGCCATCGAAAGCACCGCACAGGTGCACGCGGTCACCCTCCAGTGCCATCTCATCCATCCATGGCTCGACCAGGACCACCTCCGAGTGTGCACCGCCCTCGACAAACCTGCAGCCCTCGCCGGGGTCCATGTCGGATTCCCAGCCATAGCCGTAGGTGTAGACACTGGGGCACAGGGCGACCAGCCCAAGCTCAGCGTGCGCGGGGCCAAGGCCACGATCCTCAAACAGGGTCATGATGATCCTGTCATAGTTGCTTGCCCACACATGCTCAAGCACCTTCTCAGCCTGCTCAATGAAGCTGGTGCCGTATCGCTTGTAGCCACCCTCCCACATGGGCTCGAGATGGTGCACCAACAGTGTCCTGTCGGGCATCACAGCACCTCGATGTCATCAACGCTCGCGATGCAGCCACCGCCCGAGCAGGGATTGAAGATGGATACGCCGAACTGGCCGCCACCTTCAAGCTGGTAGTAGGTGCCACCATCGCGATCCACAAGGATGAAGGCGCCGGGGCCAGTTCGCTTCCGCCGGCCCATGATCCTGAAACCGCCATACGCCCTAACATGTACCCGTTGTACGCCCCAGGCTTGCAGCCACACTCTTCCTCCGCATACTGCACCAGCCGATGCCTGATTCGTTGGAAGAGTTCGGGCTCACGAAGCTGCGAGATGTAATCGGTTCGCTTCTCCACCTTCACGCCCACGCACATGTGCTCCAGGCGTAGCTGTAGATCCTCACCCGCCTTCTGACGAGCGTCGATCTGGTCGAGAGTGGCAGACATGGCAGTCTCCTTGACAAAGGAATGGGCCTGTGTTGACAAAAGAAAAGTCCCGATCACCGTTGGGTGGTCAGGGGCTGGGGCCGCGCGGGGCCAAGCTCAATCGCGATCAGCCAGGACTGTGTAGTTCGTCGAATTCCACCATTCCTCCCCCTCACTGTTCTCATACGGCCGCACCCCCATATCAGCCAATGAGCGTTTCCTGATGACGCCGTCTGATTGCTTTACCTTGATCCAAAGCTCCCCCTGTTCGACCAGGGTGAACTCTTCGGACGAGGCCGGTCTGCCACCGAAGGCGATGGTGTGTCTCACCAGCTTTGTGCCGATCGGTAGCTGTGCGAACTTCTCGCTCCGCAGGGCGCCATCGGCCTCGAGTGGCGTTCTCTGCGTCCCAGGCACGCTTTCTTGGCGTGAGTCGTAGTATTGACTGCCATGGCTCATGTCGTAACCCCTTTGCTTGTTTGAAGTAAGGCCGTCGGGGGCCGGCCAAATGAGTCAGCCATTCACCGAACAATCAACCATCCCAAACAACACCACCCCCAATGGATGATCAAACTTCCTCTCAGCCACCACAGCAGCAGCCTCCTCTTGGCCCATCCCGTCAGGGTAGTGCGTCTTCACGATAGCCAGGAAGTGGGCCTGCGCCATCGCTCTGCCTTCCTGAGTGTTGGGGAACATCTGCACGTTGCTGAGATGGCCGGCCACGCTCACGTCGAACACCAGTGCTACCTTGACCTTGCTGTCCTCAACCCCGGGCAGGATGTCACCCAATCGCACGCCGGGCTGGTTGCTGGTATCACCCAATGCCTCGGCCACCTGCTCTTCACGCTGTATCGTCCGGTACTTTCTCATGCCCACCTGCACGACGGTCCTGCCGTCCGCGTCGGCGTAGTAGGCCTTGATGTCATCCTTGCGTACGCGCAGCTTGTGGCCCCATGGGTCCATGAGGCTAAGTGTGATCCACATCGGTCGTTCCTTTCGCTGAGGCCGCGCGGGGCCGGCCAGACTACCACAAATCCTCACTGGTCAACACAGACCCCCTGAGCTTACCCCCAATGATCTGACCAGCACGTCTGGCCACTGTCCTTGCCCCTGCCCTGCGTGCAAACACGCCATTGCTCAACAGGAAGCCCTGATGGTCTCCCTGCACAGGGCCCTCATACCCGATCGCACGCAGCCCACGGATGATGTCGTGGTGCCGCGCCGGCTGGGGCATAGAGTGGACCATACCCCTATCATCGAGAATGGCGGCGGCCACAATCTTGACCATCAGCTTGGGCTCACCATTGTCGTCGTGCCGGTCTCGCAACAGGTCAGCAGCCTGCTGTCTCTCGCCCATGTTGAGGGTGATATGCTCCTGGTCCATGCGCCACGCCAGTTCGTGAGGGTGTAGCTCGGTGGGTGATCGATCGCTCATGGCGTCTCCTTGCTGTAACTGTTTGTCCTGTCTGGGGTAAGGACGCGGGGGGCCGGCCAAGAAGGGTAAGCACCCACCCTATACACCAACAACATCACAACTGAACCTAATCACCTCCCCACCCATGTACTCAAAGCTCCCCTTCGTCAGTGCCTGGTACACCTTCTCTTCCTCCGGTGGACCAGCACATCGCTCTCTTATCATGTTCCTGAATTGCTCTGCTGACAGCCTGGCACCCTCATCGCTGTTGGGGTACATGAGACACTGCATCACGTCACCACCAGTGGCAATGTTCATCACGCCGATCATCGGCCTGCTGATATGGCCCTCACCCCCATCGTTTGCCGCGCCCTTGATCAGTGAGTCGATCGCCTGTGGCTCTTCCTTGGCTGCAATAGTGTCTCCACCAAGGACGTCAATGAGTGATCCTGGCCCCGATGGGTTGGGACGGTAGCCCACGATCTTGTCAACCTGCAGCCTCAATCCACCTGTCGCTGGTAGGGTTATCCACATGGTGTTCTCCATGTTGAAGTGTCAAACGGGAACACATTGCTCTGGACCAGTCCAAAGTTATGGTTATTCCCATCCCGAAGTGTTGCTAAGCCCCTGTCATCACTGCAGATAGCCCCACAGTGATAAGGGACACAATTCTGACTGTGTTTTCTCGTTGTTCTCGATGTGAGTTATCCCCCTGTTTTCCACAGGGATAGCTTTGAGTGAAACGGACGTAAGTCGTTGTAGAGGTGGGAGTTGTGTGGAGTGGTGGAATGGGTGTGGATAGAGTGTGGAAAAGTGGGGTAGACGGGGCCCATCCATACGGCAAACCCACACCCCTCTTTCCCTAAACCCACACCCCCGCCAAAAGTGGCAAACGGGAACACATATGCGCACCCGTTTGACACTACATACAACTAAGTATCAAACGGGAACACTTTGTGAAAAGTGTCAAACAGGAACAGAAAAGGGAGCCACACCCCCGGTGGGGCATGACTCCCGTAGCGGGGCTGTACCGGTTCCAGGTGCACAGCCGCTGCCTCTCGTAGCGCATGAAAATAGGCCGACCCCATCAGTGACAGGGCCGGCCCGAGTAATTGCAGTCCATGATCGGCTACTGACACTGGGTGTCACCGTACCGTTGCGAGGTGGCCGGCCGGGGCCGGTTCTCCCTCACGTCATCACCGTCACCCTGTAGAGAAGTGACGCTCCACAGGGGATAGATCATGGACTGGTCTTGTTCCTTGGATGTTTTCAGGACTCCCACGGGTGTGGGTACAGGGCTTCAACCTGCAGGGGCCGCAAGGTGGCAGGATAGACGGTGGGGGCGGTTCCCCCAGACCACGGTTCTTGCGGCAGTCGCTGAGCAGAGGCCATGGTTCACCACTATGCGGGTAGGCAAATCACCCCTTGCGGGATGCGGCCATCCGGTAGCTTGTCTGTCACATCATCGGCCCCGGGCCACCCAGGAATCCCGCGAGGGGATGGCCGGGCAGGTCAGGGACAACATTTCAAGGTAGGTTCACACTGGGTCGGCGCATAGAAAAACGCCGGCCCACCCACTCCCGAAAGAGAGCGGTGAGACTGGCACCATGTGCGTGCTCTTGTCTGGAATGACGACAGGGCTTGGCCCTGGATCTGGTCGCTTTCGACGTGTTACAGCGCGGATCGGCCCTCCGATCCCGCCAGCGCCGGCGGCCGCACTCAGGCTCTCCCTCGGCTTCACCAGCAGAGGTGTCCTGTATGAGCGCAGCGCATCTTCGCAGCGTCATCCAGACGGTGGCTTCGCTGGACCGCCACCACACTTTTACCGTGTGGGTAGGTCAGCAATTCCTCAATACCGCGTCACGCGGCCCCTGCATTCCCGACACTACGACCGTCCGAGGCGGCCGACTGAATGCAGTCCACTTGAGGTGTGAGACTTTAGAACGCCGTGGGTGCTCCACGACTGTGCCTCGGTGCGCTCGCTACAGCGGTCCAGCGGTTTCCCGCTGTCACAGACACACCACCCTGTTTTACGGGGTGACTGCACACTGCCTTGTCTGTGTTGCCGTAGTTGCCACGTCTCTTCTCGTTCCTTGACGGAGCCAGGTTCCCGGTCATGCCCGATTGAGGCCCAATTTCTGTCTCTTTGACAGGGTTCGTGATGGACCGACAGCAGTCCCCTTTAGGCTGCTGCGCAGGGGTTTGCACCCTGTTCTTCTGGCACCAGTACGGACGGCTGCCTCGCGGCCCCGCCGCCGTACCGTGGCGTCGCTACACCCACCCCGTCCTACTCACCACAGTCGTAGACCTATTCAGCGCTACGCACTGACGTCATGAACGGTCGGTCCACATTCGTGGCTGTTCAGCAGGGGTGGCCTCGTGATGCTTTTCACATCACAAGGGCTTGGATAGGGGTCTCGGAAAAGGGGTCGGCCGGCCGTCGCCAACCGCCCCGCGAGGTGGTTCCTGCTGGTGGTTCGCTCACGCGACTTGGTTCAACAGATAGGGTCAAGGACGATGGAAGCCATACGCCCAGTGTCGTCGTAGATCACAGCGATCTCGTCTGCATCGTGCCGTTTCAGGTCAGGGTCATTGTCACGCAGCCATTGCATGGCATGGCTCCAGCAGCCCTCCCACAGCGACTTGCCGTTGGTCAGGTCTTTCACGTGGACGGTGGAGTTGGAGTAGACACGGTCACCGCCAGAGTATCCGGCGATGTCGCATCCGCAGCCACCGTGACGCACAGCCACACAGGTGTTGCGTGCTTTGCTGAACGTCATCGCTCGCAGGAATGCACGCCCCTTGGTCTCGGTTTCCAACGTCTCATCAATGACGTTGCAGTCACCACCATTGGGGTGTTCCTTTAGGATGTCGACGTAGTACATGGTCACCTCGCTTTCAGCGTGGCGAACCAGTCAGCAGGGTAGGATGCTCCGAATCCCCAGACACAGCGGGGGCCGAGCCTGGGCGGTATCCAGACGCGGCCGTCACTTGTTCAAGTGTTGGTCAGGCCACAGCCAAGTCACGAGCCACTTCGGCATCGCTCGGCGGTGGTGGTAGCGGTCGACAGGTACGTCGGCGGCCGCTGTGTTGGAAGGGTATCGCGTCGGGATTGCGCACCGATGTTGTCACACCGAGGCCTTCCACGCGGCGATAGTTGGTGCTCGACACAAACGCCAGTCCCCAGTTGCGGGAACGTGACGGCGCCTTCTTGCGCTTCCGTGGGTGAACGTCGTGTCCATTGGACACACGATACCCGTGCGTTTGCTTCTTGTTCTTCTTGGCGTGCGGATGCACTCTTGCCAGATAGGAACCATCAGCCATAGGTCACCTCGCTTTACAGTCGTAGCGTGGCGACCGCGCCTGGTTGGGAGGATGTCTCCACCCCAGCTTGCGAGGCTGGGGGCCGGTAGTGATACCGGAGTGTCGGATCAGAGGACACCGGCACGGAAGGCGGCCTGGCGCTGGATGTTCGACTCCACGGTCCCATCGGAACCGTCGAGATTGACACCCGTGGCGACCTTGCCATCCTTGTTGCCGACCAGCGACAGATACAGACGCGTCGACTGCTGCAGTTGCGTCAGGATCGTGAGACGGTATTCCGCCTCGCTGATGTCACCGGCGGCGGCCTTCTTGACGGCGGTCGCGTTGATCAGCGACTTCTTGAAGCCGGTGACCTTGGCACGCGGATCGGCGTCCATCGCGGCCAGCAGGTTACCCAAACTGGTCGCCTGCTCTTCCGGGCTCATCGCGCGGAAGTCGGCAGTCTTGATGGCCTTCTTGGATGCGGTGTCCGACGACGGGGTGGTGGTGGTAGGCATATGCCTATCTCCTTGACCAAGCCCACTCGGCGGCCGCTGGTAACGCTGTCGCCGCAGAGTGCAAGCGTGGGTGGAGACACCCTACCCATTTCTCAGTTTATTGGTCACAAGAGGATCAAACTCTTGAAGGGGTGCGGTCCATCCACACTGCCGACTCTGGTCTGCTCAGACCCGGCTTACCCACGACACGCCGCAAGCGTATCCTACGGTCCATGACTCCAGCCCGATAGCGTTCCCAGTGTTTATCAGGTACGCGGCCTCTGACTCCGCACTACATGGGCATATCCCCACGTACCTGTCCACACCGATCGCGCGTGACCTTTATCACAACTACGACCTGCACATGATGTCACCGCGCGGTTACCGCGCGGCAGCGATACTGTCGGCCTGACAACTGCACGGGCGTTGCACCCGCTGGCCTACGAACCGCTGACAATTACGGATTGAACCACAATGTGATTGGCACCCTGGCGGATGGTGGCCAGAGTGGGGGGCTTTGACGATGTGGAAACGGTGCGCACCCTGACCATATATGGGCTGGTTGAGGCATACATCCCACCCTCCTCTCCACCACTTACAAACCTCACCACCCCTGTAGGTTCCCGTTTGCCACTTCTGTTCCCGTTTGCCACTTTCATCCTCGCCATCAATGAGGGGGTACAGCGTGTGTTCCCGTTTGACACTTTGTCACCTCCGTGTGCCAGTCCAGGGTACCCCGGTTTTACCCCAGATTCAGTGCCATTAAGTCGATGGGCTAAATTTAGTCGAGGGGCTAAACGCCACTTGATTTGGAAGGGACTCGAGTTGGGCCGGTCGGACGCAATGTGACAAAGCATCGAGTTGGGCGGTCGTGTGTCGAGGGATTGTCACAAGGGGGTGGGGGGCTTTGCGCAAAGCTCGATTGATCCTGGGAACTGTCAACTGATCCGCAAAAATTACCCGGGGCCACTTGAAGGCGCCGGCGGGTTGATGTAAGGTGGGCGACATGGCAAAGGTACGCATATCGAATTGGGAACTCGGCGCCGTTGAGCACCTGTTGAAGGCTCACCCACACAAGGACGTCTACCTCGAGATCGGTGGAGACATGG
>FUIF01016413.1_pt1 | contig 110867 bp, 134 predicted proteins | sample 1003461 | NCBI WGS metagenome assembly FUIF01 (sample SAMEA80401918, study PRJEB19352) | marine metagenome
GATTGCAACATTCTGGGCTACTGCTCATTATGTTGGACAGCATGCTTCATTGGAAGCCAGTTCCACCCTGGCTACAGATCAGTTGACAAACCCCTCTAATGAGAATACAGTAGCATTACAAGCTGCTGGGAATATTGGGTCAACTGCCCGTATCATTGCTGGTATTTTGTCTATAGTGGTGTTGATTTGGGGTATTTCCCCTCTCGTATTGCCAATAATCAAATCCTCTGTTGATACGAATGAAGAAGAGGATGACTTCGATCCTAAAGATCCCAAGTCAATGTAGACTAGGGAATGATGACTTAATCCTTGAAAGGAGTGAAAATGTCATCTCGTAACCGTGGGGGTGTTGTCATCCCTGTTCTCATTGGTGTCGCTGTTTTGTTCGTTCTATCAATCCTTGTGTATTTTGGAGCTTTCCACGTTCCATATAACACACCTATTTTCGAGGAAATCGAACATTACGAAACAGCATTTCTTGTGCAAGTCGTTGGCGATTCCAATCAAGCACAATTCGATAGTGAAGCGTACTTGAAAGAAAACCAAATCGCCGCCAAACGTATCCAAATTCCAAGGGAATGGGTTACAACCGGTCGTCTTCATAATTCCGGTGAGTATATGTTCACCCATCGACTAATCAAAGTCGATCGTAGACCCGAAACACGAGAATGGACAGCCGGTAAAGGTGGAACTGACACAAACGACCAAGCAATTTGGGTCGAATCCAAGGATAGTGTCGGATTCAGTACCGACATCAGTATCACAGCACTGATTGAACCGGACAACGCCGCTAAATTCCTGTTCAATTATCCAGCAGGTTCTCTAGCTAAGGTCATGGATACTGAAATCAGGTCCAGGGTCCAGAAGATTTTCACTGAATTGGCCGCAAAAGATGATATGTCCGATCTTCGTGGCAAAAAGAGCGAAATCTTTGAGACATTGGATAAAGATGAAAGATTGGTCCCTTACTTTAAAGAAAAGGGAATTACGATCTCAACCGTAACCATCAGCGGCGGATTCGCTTACGAAAATCCGGAGGTCCAAAAATCCATCGATGGTGTCTTCATCGCCCAACGAGAAGAAGAGGTTAATCAGGCACGCCTCAAGGCTCAGGAAGTCGAGAACGATCGCATCAAGATCGAAGCTGCCGCCCTTGCCGAAGCTGCAAAAGAAAAAGCTCGCGGCGAAGCCGAAGGCCAAAAACTCATTCTGGAAGTTGCTAAAGATGCAGCCCAAGACCCAGTATTCCTTCAACTCAAAATGCTTGAAGTCGAAAGGGAGCGACTGGAAAAATGGGATGGCAAATATCCTCAATGGTATATGGCCGGGAGCGGCGACAACCAAATTCCACTCATGTTGAATGTCAACCCAACTAAGAATGACTAGGAGTCGAAGGGTGGGCCGAGAATTCTCGGCCCACCCTAATTTAAAAATGCAAGACTACTACACACTTAAAGTTCTTCTGGATTCATCGAATCGAATCACCAATATCGATTTTCGGTCCAAGGATACAGAAGAGAAATGCACTCACACTCAAGCTGGCTTAAGTAAGGGTAAAACCCCCATTGTGATTTCTGTTGGTGATCGTGGGACGGCTTACTTCTTGTGGTCATTGCTTGTCAATTATTGGACCAGTCGCCAGCCAGTTCACAAGACCCATCTTGAAGGTTTCGAGAGCTTTACTGAGAAGTAAAGCCTAAGACTGTGTAGCTCAGTTGGTAGAGCACCTGATTGAAGTTCAGGGTGTCGGCGGTTCAAGTCCGCCCGCAGTCATTTTTCTAGTATTAAAGATTCATGACACGATACGAATTACGACATGGATCTTATTACCTATTAGATGATAGAGATAATATTATCTCTATGTCCGATGAGGTAGCGATAGGCTTTTCTAAAGTAGACGACCAACACTATTGCATGCATAAGCATGGTAAACCAGAAATGGTCCAAGAGTGGTTGTCAAGAACTTCCCAATCTTATCGTGATGCTGGATATGATAAAGAGGCTAACGACCTAGCTATGGTCGTTGGTAAATTCGATATTGAAGATTTAAACAAAGTAATCCAAATCACTGGATACATTATCAATTTCGTACGGAGACTAGACATTGACCCCTTCCAAAATTGCCCAAGTATTGACTGATTATGATAATTCTCTCAATAAGTATGCCAAAGAGAATTCAACCGAAGGGCCGAACAGGTGGGGCGATCTAGCTGGTGATGATTCTGAAAGAATTAGCCACGCTCACTGGATGGTCAGGGAAGCAATAACATTTATCGCAGCGGGACGTATAGAAAAAGCACACCGATGGCTTGGTTTTATTCAAGGTGTTTTATGGTCTTGCGGACATTTTACTATTGATCAAATGAAAGAACACAATCGACCTGATGAGGTCGATCCCGTATCGGATACCCCATAACGACCTGCAACATGGGGGATGCGGAGGCACATGATTAACCATCCAGCTTATCCACCTCCGAAAATTGCTGCCTGCGAGCATAACTGAGTAGGTGGGAGACGAACGAAAGTTTAGTGGCTGAGTTGGAGATCAATGACCTCTCCTGCCATAGATTCGCACTTTGATGAAGGTGCAGGCAATGCCGGACAACCGGACGCGGATTGTCAATGATGGTGAAAGTCCGTCACGGCGTTTTCCGGAAGGGTGGCTGAGTGGCTTAAGGCTCTCGATTTGAAATCGAGCGGGTGTAAAAAGCCCCAGGGGTTCGAATCCCCTCCCTTCCTTTATGTTCATAGAGCTACACAAAATCCACAGAAAAGATTGCTATCAATCATGGAAAATATCTAAAGTAGTTATACAGATATCCCAAATATCAATTTATGAAAAAGAAAGCGACGAGAGAAATTTCAAAGGATATGAGTTAGATAGAATTAAAAGAATATATCCAGAATTCGATGAAGACAATAGAGGCCATATAGAAATGGTCAACGGAACAAAGATGAAAGTATTGGAAAGCATTGACGTGATAACCGAAATGATAAATGGATCATTCGGAACGTCAAACTCACAAGAACCAATGGTAATGTCACAAGCAATAAGATCCCTGGACCTGAGCTAATAAAATGGGCGACTACGGATTTGATGGTGCTGGAGAGTTTCCAGGAAGCGACGAAGAGAGCCACTACATGGCAGGGGCCGTTCATGGTCCCCTAAAATTCGAACAACCAAAGGAAGACAACCCCGAACCAGAAAAAGTAGAACCGATCGGCCCCAAGTTCGTCCCCAAATCATGGGGATACGAGAAATGGCTCTGCAATAATGACATGTACTGCGGAAAGATTTTGTTTGTTGCCCAAGGAGAAATGGGTAGCATGCATTATCACCGTAAGAAACATGAGGACATGTACATTCAGAGCGGTTCAATAGAGATGCAGTTTCTCGCAGGGGTCGAGAGCGAAACGAACGTCAACAAAGAGGTCGTAGAAACAATCCTCTTAGAAGAAGGTGATTCAGTTCACATTCCAGCTTTCAAGCCACATAGGTTCATGGCTGTTTATGATACTGTAATTATTGAGACATCTACGCCACATAGTGACGAGGATGTAGTTAGAATTGATATGGAAGGGTGACTGAGCGGTTTAAGGTTCCCGATTCGAAATCGGGTGGGTGTAAAAAGCCCCAGGGGTTCGAATCCCCTCCCTTCCTTTAACCGACTACAGGCAGTTCTAAATTTTGAGATTTAGCTTCTTCCTTGAGTCTATCCCTGATTTCGGCCTCACAAACACTACGTAAAACACAATCAATAGGATTATGATTTAAGCCAGGGATCAAATTCAAACATCCTAGTTGCTCGATCTTAGGACATTGTGAACAAGGTGGTTTAATAACGGGTTCGAATTCAACTTTCATAGTAACCCTTCCATTTTAAAATATTAAAGCTTAAATAGGCGTTTGAGATTTACATTTGGAAAGTTCAGATAACATTTGGAACGGTGGCAGAGTCTGGCTGAATGCACCACCCTGCTAAGGTGGCAGTCGCCCTTGGGCGGCTCGTGGGTTCGAATCCCACCCGTTCCGCTTTTGAGGAGATCAAAATGCTAATTGGAGATGATGGTTCCTACCATCATATATTAAGATTCCGCAATTGAAGGCAAGCCCTTTGAAGGGTATTGCAGCTTTGCGGCAGGTGTAGCTAGTGCTTGACACGCTATGCCTGAATTACTGAGTAGTTCATTTAGAACTACTACCAATTAATAGCTTCGGCTATTAATAAATTAAAATGGGCCTAGGTAAACAAGCCTTTAGGTATTGTAACCGAAGCCATGTAAAAGTAATGTTGTTTTGATTTCAGTCCTCCACCCCGATTCAAGCTAACGGGTGGAGGCATTTTGGCCTCGTGGCGGAATTGGCAGACGCCCCAGATTTAGGTTCTGGTATCCATTAGGGTGTGCAGGTTCGAATCCTGTCGAGGCCATTAATTGACGCCGCAACAAAAACGTGGTAGGATCAGGCAGCGTGGCCTTCGGGCCAAAATATCACTCACTCTTTGGGGCAATAGAAAGAGCGTACCATGACCCTCACCATGGATTCGACACTGGCAAAACTTGCAACCAAGAATTTGCCACTCCTCTCCGAAATGACAGCAGATGAAGTTCTCTTACTTCATCCTGTTGTCCCCACCACCGATCTCCAATGGAAGATCGTCAAAAAGACGAAGCCCATCAAAGCTCGTCCAATCAACACCATCCTAGACAAGAGTGACCCCTCGATTTTCGAGCAGTTGCTTCTCAAGACTCTTGAAGGATCTCAGGGACTACGCAGAAATTCTTTTATCTGCGTCGGTGAAGCTGGCGATTGCTGGCAGCAAACCAAGGATAAGCTCCACGATAAATACATCCCAGCAGAAGTCGATGAAGATGGATGGACTGAATTCCGTCCAAAAGCCACCAACAAGGCACACGGTGTTCAAATCACCGAAGATTTCCAAATCGGACCGTATGACGGGTTCTCGGTTGTGAATCCCTGGTGGGGCGACCGCCGAATCGTCGAAGGCGAAGATAGGCATTACCAATTCGGCGTAAAAGGCGATTGGATTCTCCAAAATCCCTCAGATCCGCAAGATACTTATATTGTAGCTGAGAAGTTCTTCGAAAACACCTACGTTGTTCAATAATTGGACAGTGCCCATATGGTGGAATTGGCAGACACGCTAGATTCAAAATCTGGTGGCCGCAAGGTCGTGGAGGTTCGAGTCCTCCTATGGGTATTTAAATGGCACAAGCACAAATAACATCCCCTGAAAGTATAGTGATTCAATCTCCCTCTTTTCTAAGCAGGGAGTCTTGCTACCGCAAAGCCATAAAAGAAGCTATTGCGAAATTCGGGATTGATCGCAATGGCCACACTCAATTGGTTAAAGATTGGGACAGATCAACTTGCGAAGTAGAAGTTGAATTCGTAAGTGAAAAAGCAATCTTAGGAATGGGTGGAACGGTTTACGAAGTTGCGTTTACCGCTACATGCATCAGAAACCTATAAAGGAATTTCAATTGGGAACTATCAATGATACCTCACTAACCCAAGAACAAAAAGCCTGCAACAACGACACATTCAGGCATATTGAAAGAGTCAGAAATCTGATCAATAAATGTGTTGCTGATCTTCTCAAACGGGGAGAATTGCACGATCAGAGCAAGCTCGTCAGCCCCGAGGTTGAAGCTTTCACTGAATACACTCCCAAGTTAAGGGAAACGACTTACGGGAGTGAAGAATATGAAAGTTATAGAGCGGCAATGAAGCCCGCTTTGGAACACCATTACGCCAACAATCGCCACCATCCAGAGCATTTCAAGGATGGTGTTAATGAAATGAACCTACTTGACATCGTTGAAATGCTCTGCGATTGGAAAGCAGCCAGCGAACGTCACAATGATGGAAATATCAGAAAATCCATCGAAGTTAACGCCAAAAGGTTTGGTATTGACCAGCAAATGGTGAGAATCCTGGAAAATACTGCTGACTTACTTTTCAGCGAATGATTCGCGGCCTCGTGGCGGAATTGGCATACGCTGCAGACTTAAAATCTGTTGTCCCTAGGACATGTGGGTTCGAGTCCCACCGAGGCTACTTGGAGAACAAAATGAAACGCGGACACCTACTACTGTTAATTCCAATTGTCTTACTCGTGGCTTTCTTATTTTCTAAGCCACCGCAAGAATTCCGAGTCGTATCAGTGAACGGGCGAGTGGTCGATAGAGCGGTTATTCTGAAACGCTCCGACGATTCCGTTCTAGTAAAAGACTTGGATACCAACGAAAAACATCTTTTTGAGATGCCTTTCTCGATTACGCCTAATCAATAGGCCCTGTGGCGGAATTGGCAGACGCACCAGCTTGAGGGGCTGGCGACCGTTTAGGTCGTGGAGGTTCGAATCCTCTCAGGGTCATTTCGTAGATATCGCATGAAGCTACTAGTAATCGGCGACGGGTGTCAAGACGTTTTCGTCTACTGTAAGTGCGAAAGGCTGTGCCCCGAAGCACCAGTGCCAGTAGCGATACCCGAAAAAGTCATCACAAACGGCGGGATGGCACTCAACGTCCAAGCCAACGTAAAAGCATTAGGCCACGAATGTGATATAATTGCATGTGACAATATCATCAAAAAGAGATTTGTCGATTCTAGAACCGGAAACATCGTTCTTAGGGTTGATGAGGATGATGAAGCAGATAGTGAATTCGGCGAAGATTACATCATAGAAGATGGATATGATGGAATAATTATTTCCGACTATTCCAAGGGGTTTCTAAGCGAAAAAGCCATCGAATCCATCATCCGGCAAGCCAAAGTGCCAGTATTCATTGATACGAAGAAATACATTGGCGAGTGGTTGTCTGGAATAGAATTTATTAAAATTAACGAACTGGAATACGAAAGAACCAAAGCCTACATTCCAGAAGAGTTAGAGCGAAAGCTAATAGTGACTCTTGGTGACAAGGGTTGTGTATTTAATGGTGAAGCGTACCCAACGCCAAAGTACGTTGAAACTAAAAACATATCTGGTGCGGGTGACACTTTCATGGCAGCATTCGTAGTAACCTACCTTGAGACTAAAAATGTTCCACTAGCTATTAAGAAGGCCCAAACATGTTGCCAGATAGTGATCCAGAAATCTGGAGTAGCGACAATTTAGACTTTTCCGTTTGTAATAAAGTTTCACTACTGGATGCAGTAGCACTCTTATGCGGTTCAGAAGTAAAAGTATCCAGCAAAATATCGGAAAAAGCGAATGCTGAATTCAATACAGAGGTAATTCACTCATCATTGAAGAAGCATTGTATGGAAGAAAAGTTCGCAGTTGTAGAAATTTCCGAAGCAGAAAAATTAGCTATTGTTCAGCCGATTACAGCAGAAGGCAAGAAGTTCATCACCAAAGCAGAAATAGCTATTTGGCCGTCAAGTTACGCCGTGCCAGATACACCGACGTTCATCATAGCTCACCTTCATTTTTCACATGGTTTCTTGACGGAAGGTGATAAATTCGAGTTTTCATTAGTTGGTACTATTGGGGACAATTTCGAGCCTATTAAATTGCCCATAGGGCAAACTTTCGATAATTTAGATGCTTTCAGTAATGTAGATGAAATTTTTCAAAAGTGTCGAACTGCTGTTAATGAATTTTTAGAGAAGCCCTCATAACTCAATTGGTAGAGTAGCGGCCTTTTAAGCCGTGAGTTCCAGGTTCGAGTCCTGGTGGGGGTATTGGAGACAAATCATGAGCGAACAGGAAAGCAAACCAATGATCGACCCAGGATTACTACGAGACACACGAAACATGCTCGTGCTCATCATCTTTATTATTTCAATCCTATTGACTGGGATTGTATGCTATAATTGGGGTGAAAAGGCCAACCATTATATCACAATGGCTGAGAGAGCTAAAGATTATCAAGAAGACCATCGAGAAGCTACCGAGGTCAAGCTTGAAGCTGTGGCTCGCGGTTTTGCCGAGTGGAAGATCAACCAATATGGGACGATTAGGTTCGCGTGGAAAGAAGGGAAGAAGGAAGAATAGCCCCCATAACTCAATTGGCAGAGTAGCTGACTCTTAATCAGCGAGTTCCAGGTTCGAGTCCTGGTGGGGGTATTAGATGCCCTAGTAGCTCAGCGGATAGAGCATCGCTTTCCTAAAGCGGAGGTCGCAGGTTCGAATCCTGCCTGGGGTATTACCATGAGTGTAATGATCAGCGGAATAAAGGGACTCGATTCCATCAGATTCGAACCTTTCCCAACGAAGCCAATAGTAATCAAAAAGATTGTGAGGCTTCCACATCACAACACAATCTTCGCAACAGCTAAGAATTGCGATCACATTGTCTATACCACCCATGGCCGTCTAACATCCAATGTCGCATTCTATCCAAATGATTGGCCATGGCTGGGAAAGGTTATTGCTGCACTAGTCAAGCTAGAAGTAGCTGACAAAGCACTTTTAGATAAACATCTGAAAGATTGCAAGGAAAGAGCATATAAGGCTGAAAGAAAGTATGAAGCAGAAAGCTTCGGGAAAAATGCCAGTAAACTAGGTATAAAATTAACAGATGAACAAAAACAGATTATCGACAGTGCAATAGCTTATGAAGACCATTAAAGGTGATTTAATAAAATTAGCCAAAAATGGTGAATTTGATGTCATCATTCATGGATGCAATTGTTTTTGCACTATGGGTGCTGGGATCGCCAAAGCTATCAAAGAAAACTTTCCAGAAGCGTACGAAGTGGACAAAGCCACGAAGAAAGGCGATCCGCTCAAACTCGGCACAATCTCCACAACTTATAAAACTAAAACAGTAATCGTGAATGCTTACACCCAGTTTAATTGGGGTAGGGGTAAACAGGTGGATTATGACGCAGTACGTAGTGCAATGCTTGAAGTGAAGAAAAGATTTTCTGGTAATAGGATTGGATATCCTAAGATTGGTGCAGGGCTAGCTGGTGGAGATTGGTCAGTAATTTCGGGAATTATTGATGAAGTTCTTGATGGTGAGGATCATACGTTAGTTGAGTTGGCCCTGTAGCTCAATTGGTAGAGCAGCGGATTTATGTCCCGTTTCCGAAAGGAATGCCACAGATAATGGGCGTGTTGTGGGTTCGAATCCCACCAGGGCTATTGTCGCTCCCGTAGCTCAGTTGGATAGAGCAACGGTCTTCTAAACCGTAGGTCGCTGGTTCGAATCCAGCCGGGAGTATTAATTATTGACCCGTAGTTCAATTGGCAGAACAGCGGCTTTTGGTGCCGAAGGTTGCAGGTTCAAGTCCTGCCGGGTCAGTTACCTTTTCTTATTGCGAACCCTACCGGGCCAATTCCTGGCTCTAGGCTTCGATTTCTTACGATTAGATAATGACCCCCTGGTCAAGCGATGAAGCATACGATTAGTAAGCTTCATAGTAGTGTGATCGCATACTTGTTCTTCTTCGATATTTATTTTACAATTATCAATCATAAATGATATTTGCTCGCAAGAACGCCGTGTGCAAAAGAAACGTATTAAGGAAAAGGCCAATAAGGGCCGGTCTTATTGGCGGGTGAACATTCAGGCTGAAATGGGTTTGTTCCATTGGCGGGAAATGCCTCACAATACGATGGTGGACACGAAAGTGAATCATGGACGCATGATATTGCCATCATTGGTTGGAGCTGGGCATTTCATTAACCGTGCCACCACCTGAATTGACGCCTATATTTTAAAATTGTAGAGACTTGTCTGGAAGTGGTAACACTCTGAAAGACAATTCAACCGGCCTGGATTCTCTGGATGATTGCTACCACTTCCAGACCTTTTTCATACTCTACCACCCAAATATAGAGTATGATATTAGCCGATGGAAAAGTCGTTAAAATCGGTGGCAAAATCTACTACGACACGCCCGAAGGTCGAATATTGGGCAAAGTAGCAGTGCCAGTCGGTGACCCACCACACCCCGATATGGCATATGTCTCCTATGAAGTATCCAACATAGAAGACAACAAAAAAGAATCCACAAAAGGATGGTGGGATCTAAAAAGATGCTATTCTACGCCAGAATAAGCGGCAGTAACTCAATTGGTAGAGTGCCAGCCTTCCAAGCTGGATGTTGAGAGTTCGAGCCTCTTCTGCCGCATTACCCAATTCTAGTAGCCTGCACCACACCAGCATAATTCTGGGATCCAGTTGGTACAGTAGCAGCATTCAAACCAAGAATAGAAGTAGCCAAACTACTTCTCACTCTCACCGATATCTCAACCGGCACTAAAGAATCACCAATATCCAAAATCGTGCTAGTCTGCAGCGATCTAGGATTATTGGCAAGAGCTATCGAAGTACCAGCGGTGAAAGAATAAGGTACTTCCTCTTCGTCAGTCTCATTATACAATTGGATTCCCAAGAATCCAAGAGTAGTAGAAGTATCGTGAGCCAAAACAGTAGCATCGATCTTCCACTCAGTACCAAGAGGAAGAGTAATAATACCAGTAGACTCATCAACCGAGATTCCACCGCCACCATTAGTCTCTGGTGGATTTTGGCTTTCAATCTGAGTATTGTCGAAAATCAGCCTAGTCCAAGTATTGGCAGTTAAAGCGTCACCAATCTGGCCATCAGCAGATGCCGACAAGTGATCTGCCGAAACACCAAATAAGTGTGACCAAAGAGCAGTTCCTTGGTTACATTTCTTGATTTGAGCAATAATATCTTGGACAGTGGATGGAGGACATAACTGGCCATCCAACGTCAAAGTCAACCTATTGTTGATAAATGACCATACAAATTGGTCAACAGAACCATCTGACCAAGTTACCCTGAGTCCGGATCCCTCAGACGCTATACCGGTTACAGTTCTCATAAATTATATTTGCCTAGTTTCTCGCGACCCCTTGATGTGCAAAAAGACGTCCGAAAGGACACAGCATGCACTATCAAACAGCGGCGGGGTCGATTACCGGCACAGATCATATCTTCGTTGGTAAGAACAACCAAGATGGTTACTGTGTAATCCCAGGACAAGATCGCGAGGGTAATCCCACCTACGTGGGCGTAGTCTGCGATGGCTGTGGATCAGGTGGTGCCAGCGAAATTGGCTCTAAAATCGGTGCCAACCTCATCGCCAAGACAATCTCCAGAGAGCTTACCCGCTCAGGCAAGTACCAAAATTTCTATCCGACAGTCAGAGGCATGGTTCTGAATGAGTTACAAACTCTCAGGACTATGTTCTCCACCAAACCAGAAGACATCGACGACTGGATGCTATTCACAGTGGTCGGTTTCGCCATTTATGATAGATTTATCGACGTCTTCTCAATCGGCGATGGTTATCACGCAGTTGATGGGAAGATCGAAAAGCTCGGGCCATTTCCTGGGAATGCCCCGCCATACATCGCTTACGATCTCTTGCGTCAATCGTCAACCAATCCAGATCCTGACCGATTCCAATTTAAGACTCGGGTGTTCGACAACACCAGAGGACTGACTGTGATGGTGGGTACGGATGGTGTCGAAGACCTGATCGACAATGAAAATGAACTCATTCCAGGTAAGAAAGACCCAATCGGTCCTCTAGAACAATTCTGGACTGAGGATCGATATTTCAAGAATTCGGATATGATCCGCCGAAAGCTCTCTCTGATCAACCGAAACCACCAAAAAATCGATTTCGATAATCGAACTACCTTTAAAGAATCAGGATATCTAAAAGACGATACCACTCTAATTGTGGCGAGGCCCCAAAATGATCCTCCAAGCACTAACTGACAACGACCTCTATAAATTCACAATGCAACAGGCTATTCTTGAGCAGTATCCTGACGCCGTTGTCACCTACAGGTTCAGGGATCGGAATCCTGGAAGACGCCTAGGGGATGTTTATGGATTCCTAAAAGCCGAAATCAACAAGATGGAGAGCCTATACCTCAGTCATGAAGAACGCGATTTTATGCATGAACTAGGGTTCTTCAAACCACAATACCTTGAATATTTACGTTCATACAGTTACGATTCAGACGCAGTGACCGTGAATTACACAGAAGACAGAGAACTAGAAGTAGAAATCACTGACTATTGGCACAAGGCAGTTCTTTGGGAAGTGCCTTTGATGGCAACAATCAGCCAGATCTACTTCGAAAATTGTGATATGAATTGGGACCCCGATCTCAAGAAAGTCAAAAAGAAAGCCAAGGAAAAAGGCAAAAAGCTTAACCGGCATGACTGCTTCTTCGCAGACTTTGGGACCAGACGAAGACGTAGCTTCCATGTACAAGAGGCCGTAGTGCAGGCCATGAAATCAATCCTCGAAACTGAATCGTACAAGAGGCGATTCGTCGGTACCTCCAATGTTTATCTGGCGATGCTCAATAAAGTCAAGCCCATCGGCACTATGGCTCATGAATGGATCATGGGTGTAAGTGCACTCGAAGGGTTAAGACACGCCAATCGTTTTGCTCTTGATAAATGGGCTGATGTTTACCAAGGAAATCTTGGTATTGCTCTGACCGATACGTTTGGAACTGGGGCATTCTGGGACGATTTCGACACTCGCCGTGCTAAGCTTTGGGATGGACCAAGACATGATAGCGGCGACCCCATTGAATTCGTAGAGAATGCAGTCAAGCATTACGAAAAGTTGAGCATCGACCCAAGTACAAAAACCATCGTTTTTAGTGATGGCCTCGACGTCGAAACAGCCATCAAGATCAGAGAATACTGCAAAGACAGAATTGGAACTTCATTCGGAATTGGTACCCACCTTACCAACGATTTCGAAGGAAGCCCCGCTCTTAACATGGTCATCAAATTAGACCGTGTTAATAATATCCCAGTTGTCAAGCTCAGTGATGAACCAGGGAAAGAAGTGGGTGATTGCGACGCCGTTCGTGTCGCGAAATGGACGTTCAGCAGGAAGCCGCTAGACGAAGGAAAGTGACATGGAATTCGAAATCAGCAGCAAACGAGATTGCCGGTGGATCAAAGCCGCAATCGAAGGTGAACGAAGTCAAAATCCAAACGCTAAAGTTGGAATCACCAGCGGCTGTTTTGATCTACTCCATTACCTCCACCTTGTCTATTTCCGAAGGTGTCGCAGGAAGTGCGACGTTCTAATCGTCGGTGTCGATAGTGACGATATGGTAAAGCAATTTAAAGGCGACACACGACCACTTATTCCAGAACACCAACGCCTAGCGATGGTCAGTGCCGTCAATGTAGTTGATGCCTCTTTCATCATGGGCCGAGTTGAGGATCTCGATACCGCAATCGACAAATTCGGAATCGATTACATCTTCAAGAACCAGGATTATCAAGGCGAAGACTGCGTAGGAGCAGACAAAGCCGAACTGATTACCGTCCCCGATGTGAATATCCCAGATTCTACCAGCAAGATCATTGAAGCTGCGTCTAAGGCACTAAACAAATGAGATTATCAATTGGCGGAAAATCAGTAAATACCGGCTCGCTACCACTACTAGGATCGGGTGGAGAAGCTGATGTTTATGACCTCGGGAACGAGAAGGCTCTGAAAGTCTTCAAAACTGCCAAGCATCCAGACTTCGCTAATTCTCCCCACGAGCAAGAAGCAGCCACCAAGAGAATTAAGGCTCATAGACAAAAGTTACCCGACTTCCCAAAGAATACACCGCCGAGAGTAATTCGCCCTCTAGACTTGGCCTTGGATTCCAAGGGCCAAGTTGCTGGTTACACAATGCCGTTACTCAGGAACCGCGAAGTTCTAATGCGATATACCGAGAAGGGATTTAGAGAAAGCGGTGGCATCAAAACTGATTATATTGTTGCCCTATTCCGAAACATGTGGTACACAGTCAATGAAGCACACAAATCGTTAGTATTTGGTGATTTCAATGACCTCAATGTTTTAGTTGAAGACAATGCTGAGGTAGAACTAGTCGATGGCGATATCATCGACGGAGATAGTGCACAATTCGGCAAGTATCTGTGCACAATGTTTACTTCAACATTCGTAGACCCTACTCTTTGTGAATGGCGAGCAGACCCCAACCCAGGGATTAATCTGATCAAGCCACACAATATTGATTCCGACTGGTATGCCTTCAACATTATGTTGATGCAATGCCTGCTTTATGTGGGACCATATGGTGGTGTTTACAAACCAAAGGATAAATCCAAAAGGGTCAACCATGACCGGCGACCCCTAAGCAGGATCACCGTCTTCAATCCCGAAGTAAAGTATCCTAAGCCAGCTGTCCCATATGATAGCCTGCCAGCAGAATTGGTCCAACACTTCAAGGATGTTTTCGAGAAGGATAAACGCGGCACTTTCCCCAAAGAGCTACTAGATAATTTCTTCATCAAAAAGACTGTTCCACAAGCTGCTGTCACTCAAACCGTCACTGTACGGGGTAAGGTCAAGGCCACTAAGGTGTTCAGCATCCCAAACGGACATATCATCTTCGCATCCCATCAAAAGGATAAGCTCCGCTACCTTTACAATGATGGGAGCAGTTACAAGAGGGAAGATGGCTCCGTTGTAACACGTGGCAGCCTCCAACCCAATATTCGATACCGAATCCATGGTGATGAAACGATCATGGGTAGGGGGAACGTACTGACTAGATTCCCTGGTCAAGATCGAGTTGTGGTCGATAATTATCAGGCTACAATGTTGCCAGTCTATGATGCCAATTCCAACAACGTCTTCTGGACTCATAGCGGTCATTTGATGAAGGATGGTGCATTTGGGCCAGAGTTCATTGGTGAAGTTCTGCAAGGTCAGACTTTGTTTTGGGTTGGCGAGAAATTTGGCTTTGGTCTTTACAAAGCTGGAAGTATCACCCAAGCTTTCTGCTTCGATGCGATGAAACGTGGAATCAAGGATGTCAACAAGTTTCCCTTGTTAAAGGGCAAATTGATCGACTCTACTTGCTTCTTCTCTGATAAGTATGCTTGGTATTTCGCTACAATCAAGTATCAAAATAATATTGTGAACCAATGCGTCGTCACTAATAGGGATGGATCCCTAGTTGCTACCGCTCAAGCACCGCACAATGATCCTTCGTGGCTCGGCACAATCAGGGGTAAGGCAGCTTTTTCTGACTTCCTTTTCGCAGTCACCGATGATGGATTGAAGAGAATTGACATCACTGGAAACCAACTCCAGCAGACAAAGGAATTTCCTGACACTGAACCTTTCGTGGACTCTTCCAATCACATCTTCTTGTGTAAAGAAGGACTTTATGTGGTTGGGTCGCACGACATCACTCTTCTCCAACTACAGTAGGAGCAACACCCATGACGACTGCAAGTAAACCTGGGCAACTACAACTGCCCTCCCTCTACGACCCAACCCGAGTTGGCGATCTATTCTTCGTCGAGTACGAAAAGGTCGCTGCGGAAGCCCGAGCTTGGGCGGAACAAAATGACGTTCCTCCCGCCGCAACGGACATTCCAAGTGTCTGCCTGATGGTCATCGACATGCAGAACACGTTCGCCCCGATGAACAGCATGCCTCCGATGTCCAACCTCCCGGTCGGCGGTGCACTGGAAGACGTCCAGCGGGTCTGCGAGTTCATCTACCGCAACCTGTCCTACGTGACCAAGATTTGCCCCACGATGGACACCCACACCGCGATGCAGATTTTCCACGCCATTTTCCTCGTCGATGACGATGGGAATCACCCCGGCCCAGCCACCATGGTGTCCAATGACGACATCAAGAGTGGCAAGTGGAAGGTCAACCCCGCGATCACCAAGAGCATTGTCGGCGATGGCAGCAAGCACGCCGCCGTTCAGAACCACTTGGAGCATTACTCCAGCCAGCTTGGCAGTGGTGGTAACCGCACCGCTGGAGTTCCCGGCTACGACCTCACCGTCTGGCCATATCACGCCATCCTTGGTGGTGTTGATCACGCTCTGGTTCCGCTACTCCACGAAGCGATCTGGTTCCACACCCATGCTCGATCTTCGGAGCGTGGAAGTGAGATCAAGGGTGGTAACCCACTGACTGAGAACTACTCGGTCCTCCGACCTGAATGCCTCACCACTCATGGTGGTGCTCAGATTGCCAACAAGAATGCCAAATTCCTCAAACTCCTGCTTGATCATGACATCGTGATCATTGCCGGTGAGGCGAAGTCGCACTGCGTGGCATGGACGATTGATGACCTCTTGAATGAGATCAATGCTCAGGACCCGAATCTCGCCAAGAAGGTTTACCTCTTGGAGGATTGCACCAGCCCAGTGGTTATTCCTGGAGTTGTGGACTTCACAGATCAGGCTGATGAAGCCTTCGCGAAGTTCGCTGATGCTGGAATGAACGTGGTTAAGTCCACCGATCCGATTGAAGATTGGCCCGGCGTCAACTTTTGATCCTAGGTCAGGTTAGGTGGTTGCCTGTCCCACAATCACCCCTGAGCCTGAGTATGCTTGAGAGGTTTCTCTAAAACTGCTCTTTACCCATTAGTCCTCGCATGACCGTCCCGATGATAAGAGTAAAGGTCGTTAAAATTACCGCTAATGGGCTTTAAAATGCCAGAAGAAAAGAATTGGAATCCAAGATTCGTGTCTTACGCCTTGGCACATGACAGATCACCAGAGGATCAACTAGCCTTTGACAAAAGGAAGTATCCAGGTGGTTGTATGGCCGGATTCATCAGTTGGATCGGTAAGCAACGAACCATTTTCCGCCAGCGAAGCCCCGAGTCATTCGTAGGTGACGCAATAGCGGACCAAAAAGCTTGGACAGAATTCCTAGAAACCATTAGCATGAGGAAAGAACAATGAGCCAGTCAACATCCAGCCCCGCATCCCTACTTCAATCGGCTGCAGACGATGGTGCACTATCCATCGCAGCCCTCAACGCACTAAATGTCGTGGACATTGGTGCCCAAATCAACAACGCCATGGGCGTCAACGTTGATGACATCGAATCCAGCCAAGTCGTTCTCGTCAGCCAACTCGTTGATGACAGCGGCTCCATTCGATTCTCCGAAAATTCGGAAGTGGTCCGGGAAGGCCACAACGAAGTCCTGAACGCTCTGACAGCATCGAAGCAGGGTGACAGCATTCTGGCCCACACGAGATACCTCAACGGCCACGTGCTGTATCCTTTCGTCGGTCTGGACCAAGCGACCCGAATGGACACCAGCAACTACAATCCCAACCTGGGTACTCCACTTTATGACCAGACAGTCGCCTTCCTCGGCACAGTTCTGGCCAAGACCCAGGAATTCTCCGACAACGGAGTTCCCGCACGATCAGTCTCCCTGATCATCACCGATGGTGCAGATGAACATTCGGTCAAGTCCAATGCTTCATCCTGCAAGGCTATCATCGAATCGATGTTGATGCAAGAGAATCACATTGTGGCACTCATGGGCATCGACAATGGCTACACCGATTTCCGCGAAGTGGCTCGCGAAATGGGCATCCGTGACGAGTGGGTCTTGACGCCTGCCAACAACGAGAGTGAGATTCGGGCCGCATTCCAGGTCTTCTCTCAGTCGGCAGTTCGTGCCAGCCAAAACGCTGGTCAGTTCAGTCAGACCGCGATGGGTGGTTTCGCCGGGGCGTAAATAATTTAACCAAACCCCCCTCCTCCCGACCCACCAAGGATTGTTCATCTTGGTGGGTCTTTTTATAGGTATTTGACAACCTAACGAAGAGGCCGAATAATAAAGCAACTTAAAGGAAAAGCCAATGACATTTGTATTAGATGATCCAACAACAGAGATAGTAGATAAAATCGGCAAAGATCTCAAAATTACTAGGGAACAAGTTTTAGCACGGGCAATTGTCCTGATAAAGACAGCGAATGATGCAAGGTTGGACGGAGGCGGCATCCTCGTACAACATGGCAATGGTAACAGAGACAGAATCCTCATAGACAAATGACTGAAAAAGAAGCACAACTCGTGGCAGAATGGGTCTGGATGAAGCTTGAAAAGCCATCCAATGAGCCATGGGGTCGCGTAGCTGATGGTTTTGAGTACCGGCCTTACACAATCGATGATTGTGCCAAAGATATCAAAGAGGCCGCAGACAGGGCGTAGTTCAGCTTGGTAGAACGCCTGCTTTGGGAGCAGGAGGTCGGGTGTTCAAATCACCCCGCCCTGATTATGCAAGGTTTATACCGGCACTTTAAAGGTGCCGAATACAGAGTAATAAATACGGCAACTCATACCGAGACGGGTGAAGAGCTAGTTGTTTATCATCAAACTGGCTACCCCGAAAGGTTATACGCTAGGCCACGTAAACTATTTGAACAAGTTCTAGAATTTAGGGGATCTGACCTCCCTAGATTCAAAAGAATTGGCGACTAGCGTTAAGCCGGGGATTTAGAATTCAATATCTGTTCTGACCCACCACTAGAAAAATAGAAAGGAGGTAGTGTGTTATGACAGCAGCATTGAATGCAGACGTACTGGTCCTAAACAAATTCCATATGGCCCACAAAGTAATCGACGCGAAGCGAGCATTTTGCCTCCTTATCGTCGGAAAAGCCGAAGTAATCGACGTAGAAGACAAAGGATTCTACAACTACGACTTCGCAAGCTGGCAAGATCTAAGTGAATACAAGTCAGAATACGAAAAAGACAAGTATCGCTGGATCAAGATAATCGGCGGAATGCTAGCCGTTCCATCGATCATCAGACTTACTACCTTCGATAAGTATCGCAGGCAGGAAGTCAAGCTAAACAGGCGTGCCCTTTTCGCAAGGGATGAAAACGTCTGCCAATACTGCGGTAACAAATTCCGTACGGAAGAATTGTCACTAGACCACGTTGTTCCACGTAGCCGTGGCGGTGGAGCATCATGGACTAACCTTGTGGCATCTTGCGTTAAGTGCAACACGAAGAAGGCAAACAGGACTCCAAGCGAGGCCAACATGCCACTAATTCGTGAGCCATTCAAGCCCAAGAACCAGCTGGACCTTCCAAGGATCAAGCACTGGACTTGGAAGCAGTTCGTGGACGCCGCATACTGGGAAACTGAATTGAAGTGATTCGATTGAAGTGATTCGATCACTGATGCGGGAGAGGGGGAGATTTTCCTCCCCCTCTTTTTACTGCTCGGTTGGCAGAGTGGACGAATGCACCTGACTGCAAATCAGGAGAGGGAAACCTCCACGTCGGTTCGAATCCGGCACCGAGCTTTGTATTTAATAAAAAATCGGGTATGGCAAAATTTGTACCATCTACGTGCTTCGTATTAGGGAAGTGCCGGATATTCGGGTTCGTCGAAGTCGGTAGCGTAGAATACTTATTAGTCAACCCCAAAAACCCAGACATAAATAGCATATGGTTCCTAATAGGCGAGAAAATCAGTATCACAGATGATACCCATTATTGGGCAACCAATGGAGATGAATGGGAGTATCTGATGGTAGTGGACGGGGATAATGGACAACATCCCCCACCAATTGGAACACTCTTCATATCTGTACCGGTAATTCCAGAAGCCAGATTAACAACAGAAGATCGATACTTTATTAAGAATTGTATTTCGGAGTGGATTAAGACAAATCAAAGCACCTTCAAACGAACATAATAAGGTGCTGTAATGCTCGATAGTGTAATTGGCAGCACCCGACACTCTGGATGTCGTAGTTAAGGTTCGAGTCCTTATCGAGCAGTTTCTTCCCCTCAAATAAATTAGGGAGTAACACTATGGAGTTGCCCGCAAGCAAGCGAGTACACATTGTTCTTGTAGCCTTGGCCGAGATTGAAGAAGGCAAGCCACCATCAGAAAATTTCCAAAGAGACGTACTACGATTCTCAAAGATGGCTCTCGGCGAAGCAGACGAACAATGTATTAAAGACTTCAATGAATTGGAGTCTGTACTCAAACAGCACGGACACATGTAATGCGAATGTGGATGGTAAATCCAAAATGTATGTGCGATAAGCACTTGCTAGGCGAACATGGAGAAATTCACAAACACCGTCACAATTTCGTCAAAAAGCATTCTATGAATAAAAGGATTGAGCTTGGTCAGATCGAGCCGTCTTCCATGGAATCGAGGCATGACGAATTAGTATTAGAAATGTTGGAACGCGGCTTCAATCACAAAAGCCCATTTGAACAGCCTGATATCAATTATTTGCCCGAAGATCAGCAATCATTTGTGGTGGATAAGGAAAAATCAATGACCGATCTAGTATCAAGATGCCCAGCTTGCAAAGAAAGGATGGAAAGCCATGACAGTATAGCATAATTCCATGCTGGAGATTTGTCATGGCTTACGTTCATTGGCGTGCCCAAAAGAGGCGTTGGTATTACCGTAGATTTAGTACGGTACAAGAAAAAAGAGCCAACCAAGATTGGCCTTGTAGGGGCAAAAGAAGGTCTAAAAACCTGCCCGACGCTTGGGTTGCAGAGAAATTCCTTAAGACCCCACAATCCTGGAAGGCTTACAGAAAAACTCAATACTACCCGGTGGATATGTAATGGAATTGCCAGTACTAATCGCAATGTTTGTTGGGCATTTTATGGGGGATTTTGTCTTCCAATCTGAAACGATCGCCAAGAACAAGAGCAAGGACCCCCTAGTCCTGTTTGTCCATGTGCTGATTTATACCATATCCGTTGGGATGGCTACTATCTTCGTGTTAGATGGGCATCCAATTGATTTCTTGTTTTTCTTGGTGGCAACTGGATTCCTTCACTTTTGCACTGATTCTGTAACTAGCAGAATAACTGGTCATTATCATAAATTAGGGAAAGAGCATGCTTTCTTTACGACCATCGGTGCTGACCAGATGATCCATATGATCTGCTTGGTCACGGTATGGAAATTCATAGTTTGAGTGTTTTCTGTCGGCTTCTTGCCGTGGAATACTAGTTCGCGGGCCAATAGCTCAGTGGTTAGAGCAGTCCACTCATAATGGATAGGTCGCGGGTTCGAATCCTGCTTGGCCCATTGGACAAATATACTCCATAATAGGAGTGTATTAATGCAACTGGCCGAATTACACGAAGCGGACTCAAGCTTGTTAAAGAAACTTGGAACAGCAGCAGCTATCGGTGCTAGTACCCTGGGTACTCTAGGGTCCGCACCCGATTCCTATGCATCTCCAAAAGAGCCACAAGCCAAAGTTGCCACAGATGACGGAATCGACGAGTTAGTACGCCAGTTCCGAATGGCCAGAATATCCGATAAGAAAGAATTGGCAAATCAGTTAATCTCCGCCTACACCGATAGAGCCGATACCAATGTGAAAAACAAAAGATATCAAGAAGCTCTCAAAGACATGTATCAAGCTGTCCGATATGCTAAATACACCAAGGATAGGCCCCAATTCAGCAGCTTGATGAAGAAAATCGATGAAGTTAGAGCCGCAAAGGCTGTCGATGACCAAATTACAAATCTGCGTGACAAAATCATCAATGGTGGTAGCCCTCAGCTTGTCGATAAGTTGATGGAGCTTCATCTATCGCAAGGTGATCTGAAAGCCGCCAAGGAATTGATTGGTGGCGGTGGTAGTTTTGTAATGGAAGAAATAATCGAGCTTTCGGAGCAAGATCCTAATTCTATTAAAGACCCCAGCGATCTTTATAGGTTAGGTGATTTTTGGGATAAGCTTCCCACTACTGATTTCACACAAAACAAAACTTATGTGTATTTTTCGAAGTTTTTAGATCAAGCTAGAAGAAAAGACAGAAATTATTTTGATGCTTCCAAGAGAATAAATGAACTCAGCCCGTCTAGAATTGAATTTGATTTTGATACTAGCAAAGGATGGCAGTCTAGCAACATAAAATTATCAAAAGGCGAAAGAGTTAAAGTATCAGTAGAGGGTAATTATAAAATTGGTAATAAAATACTAAATGCCAATGGTATTAAGATAAAAGGGAAATATAAGTATAATGTTATTGCTAAAATGGGCAAGTATGGAACCTGGCCAATAGGCACGATGCGTTATTTAGATGCACCAGATAATGGATCATTCGAGTTTATGGTTAATGGAAATCCTAACAGCCAAGGAGTTCTCAAAATAATCATATCAAGAGTGAACAAGTGAAGTCATTTATAATACATATTAATGATCATAATAAATCAGTAAAAAATGCAAAAGATTGCTTAAAGTCTTGTAAAGACACTGGTTTTGACCCAATTTTATTTAATGGGGTCACACCTTATACTCTAAATCAATGGGATGTTTTAGATAATTTAGGACCTATCAAGGGTAGCCGTGCTGACAATCTTAGAAAATATTATCAATTATTATTAAAAGGAAAATGTCCGAAATGTAAAAAATGGAAAGATAAAGGGAAGTGTGCAAAAGCCAGAAAAAATTGTTTAGAAAGTAAACGATATTTATATAAGAAATCATGCTTTTTAAATCATATTAGATTATGGAAAATTTGTGTCCAAATAAACGAACCAATATCTGTTCTTGAGCATGATTCACGTTGCATAAAAGAATGGGATGACATAGAATTTGAAGATCTTCTGATCTTAAATATCAAATCAGCATTTAAACAAAGATGCTTCAAATCAATTTATGATAAATGTTCAAAATTTTCTAAAAGACTGAAAAATGGTGTCAATTTCTATAAAAACAGCCCATTAACGCTTAAAGGACATTTATTCGAGGGTGGTTACCACATGCCAGGAACAGCCGCTTATTCGGTCACTCCAGTAGGTGCCAAAAAATTACTTAAAGAACTCAAAAATGGTTGGAATCAATCAGACTTTTATATAAATACGAAATTAGTTAATATTCAATATGCTGTGCCAGAATATTTCACATTTTGTGATTCTAATAATCTTCAAACCAGTCATGGATTCCAGATAGAAAAAACACCAAAAGTGTTTGTGGCTTGTGCATACTCTGGAGAGAACGAATTTGAAGAGTCACAAAAGTCTATTGATAACCAAAATAATGTTGAAGTTCATAAATTTGTGGTAAAAAACAAAGGTATCTTAGAAGCACTCAATGAAGTATACCAAGAATGGGAAAAAGTCAAGCATGATTTTGATATGTTTGTCACAGTTGACCCCGATATGGTTATATTGAATAATGATTTTATAAGAAATACATGGAATTGGCTTCAAAACAACCCCCAATACAATATGTTCATATCTCCAGTGTTAGATTTTTTATCCAACACGAACATATATGGTATTAGAGCTTATCTTCCATCAGTTAGATTTAATTTGTGTAAAAACAAGTATAATCCAGATAATGAATTCGACAAGTCATCAGCTTCAATAAAATTAGTTGATATAAAGAAAGAAGCACCAGTATCGCATGCAAGTTCACCAAGTGTTAGATCAGCTTTCCATTATGGATGGCATAGAGAATTAAGAAGTGAATTAAAGCGGATTTGCAGAGACAGCATAAAAAACCTCAGGAAAGCAGCCAAAAAAACAAATCACCCAATGCGGAAACACGCTGTAGCTGGAGCGGATGCTGCGTTAAGATACAAATCAAAGTCAGGTGGCGACATATCACCTATCGAGTATACGTCAGATATCTTTATATCAGAATTTGATGAATATCTAAAAGAAATTGATGTACAAAATGGATAATGTTTTAAGCATACATGGCGGACATGACGCTTGTTTTGTTTTTAGAAATTCAAAGGATGAAATTTCAGTTTTAGAATATGAACGCTTCACAAGAAGACGTTATTCTTCATTCAGTTCCAAATTTGACAAAAAAGGAAATGTTGGATCTAATCACAAAGAAAGAATAAAGTTTCTAGAATACGTTAAAGACAATATCAAAAACAGTATTACATTAATAACTTATACAGAACAATCTATTTGTACAGATGATAAAAATTTACTATTAAAGTATTTCCCAAATTCGAAATTCTCAGAATTCGGACATCATCAGTCGCATGCAGATAGTGGCTTTCATTTATCAGATTACGATGCGGCCATAGTATTCTCTATAGATGGTGGCGGACAAGATGATGGTATAGAAACTTCAGTTAACGTATATGAGTATCATTCAAACAAATGCAAGAAGTTAGACACCATAGATATAAATTTAGGGAAGCATTATGCATTAATTGCCCACTGTATATCCGAAATAAAACGTGGCACTGCTATGTGGAATTCAAGGCATTCTTTTGCGTATCCTGGAAAATTAATGGGATTGTGTGCATATGGAAACATCAAAGAAGAATGGATACCCCATTTGAAAAAATATTTCAAAGATGGTAATCTAAATAAATTAGCCAAACAAATAGGTCTTTCCACGCATAAACTAAATTCAGTATCTGGCCAGAGTGGGTATGACCTGGCCGCAACAACTCAATATGTGTTCGAAGAAATTTGTTTCAGTATCATATCAGATTATTTTAACCTATCAGATAATTTCATAATAGTAGGTGGATGCGGCCTAAATGTATTATTTAATAACGAATTGAAACGAAAACTGGCTTCTTTAAATAAGAATTTATTTATACCTCCTAATCCAGGAGACTGTGGCCTACCGGTCGGTCATTACTTAAAAGTTACTAACCAAAAAACACCCAATATTACTTATAACGGATTTGACATACTAGATATTAATTTGCTAGATGATTATGTCAAAGAAAGAAGTGCAGAGAAAATCACTATATCGGGTATTGTTGACTTATTGAAAAGCAACAAAATCATAGGAATAGTTCAAGGAAATAGCGAAGTGGGTCCACGTGCTTTAGGAAACAGGAGTATTATATGCGATCCAACAACCGAAAACATGAAAGATATATTAAACAGTAAAGTAAAATTCAGGGAATGGTACAGACCATTCGCACCCGTTTGTAGAATAGAAGATTCTAATAAATATTTTCATTGTGATTACCAATGCGAATTTATGAGTTATGCCCCGTTAGTAAAAGAAAATTATAGAAATAAATTAAAAGCAATTACTCATTATGATTCGACTTCGAGATTACAAACTGTTACTAAGAATCAACATTCAAGTTTTTATGATATATTAACAGAATTATCTGATAGAAATTTCATGCCAATTATTCTAAATACATCATTTAACATTAGAGGACAGCCCATTTTAACAAGAATTGAGGATGCGTTATTCGTATTAGACAACACAGAAATGGATTGTGTCGTGATCAACAATTGGTGTTTTAAAAAGCCGACATAGCTCAATTGGTTAGAGCGGGAGATTCATAAGCTCCAGGTTCCAGGTTCAAGTCCTGGTGTCGGTATTGCGGTCCCGTAACTCAGCTGGCTAGAGTGCTTCCCTTACAAGGAAGAAGTCGTGGGTTCGAGTCCCTCCGGGACCATTCACTAATCCTCGGATTGGTGTGCGAAGCACCAGCCCGGTGCGTTGCCGGGCTGGTTTAAGGGTGTGTAGCTCAGTTGGCTAGAGCATTCGCTTGACAGGCGAAAGGTCACAGGTTCGAGTCCTGTTTCACCCATTCAAGGGGACGCGGCATGGATATCCAGTTTCTCAATCGCGAAGAGAAGTGAAGAGAGTTCCACCGGGTACGCTCGGAAGGCGAGCAAGCCAGTCAGTACATCTGGTCGCCTCACGGCTGTGTGGGTTCGAATCCCACCGTCCCCATTAGAATTGAACAATGGATTCATTAGCACTCAAAGACCTAACCACGTTTATCAATATAAGCTTCGACGTCAACTCCGTAATGAGAGGCTACGTCGAAGACCCACCCAAATACGACCCACTTAAACCACACGAACAAAACGACCTACTCCGATGGGAGTGGGAGTTAAAGTCGTGGACTAGACTCATAGAAATAGCGTATGAAGACCTAGAAAGTAGACAAAACTCATTTTATGAATCAGAAGAAGATATAGAAGACGTCATAAATGAAAGAGTCGAAGCAGAAGTGAACCGTCAATTAGAAAATATAAATTCATTAAATGATGATTTCAAAGACGCATCGAAAGACCTAGCTAAAGATAGATACAAAGTATCAGAATTATTGAAAAAATTACAAGCGAAGATGAAAGAACTAAATAGGGATCCGAAGAAATTATATAATAAAGCGATTGAAAAAGAAGAACAAAATAGACAAGAATTAGAAGAAATCAAGAGGGCACACGCATCACTAGATTCTAAAATTAAAAAGTTAGAAACTAAAGAAAGAGAATTCGCCGAGGAAACAGCACGCAAAAGTCAAGAACTGTTAGACAAATCAATAGAAGTAGACAACAGATCAAAGAAAGTCCGAGATCTTATTGATTCAGCAAAATTAATAGTTGAAGATATAAGCAGACGAGAAGCTGCTTTAGACTCCGATGCTAGTTCAATAGAAGAACATCACCGTAGAGTCATAGAGACATAATGCTGCCATAGCTCAGTGGTAGAGCACTTCCTTGGTAAGGAAGAGGTCGCGGGTTCAAGTCCCGCTGGCAGCTTTCCCATAAACCTTCTTACGACGCTTACCATTGTAAGTGTTAGAAACCACCTTCTTATCAACGGGTTCCTCCACCTGCTCAACCTGAGACTCCTCAGTCTCAGCCTTTAATTCATCCTTACCCGTACCCCATTTAACCTTATACCACGCCCGCTCGTGACCATAATATAAGAACATCTTAGTTAACACTTCCAAGGCACTAATAGTACCACCAGCCGCCACACTTCCAGTCACTAGCCACGCCAGTAGGAAAGTATCGGCGGATGCTAGGATACGCCAGGTGATGGTTTTAGCCAAATGTCTTTTTCTACTAGCCATAATTTAGTCTCCTTGCCATGTTAGCTCAATGGTAGAGCACTGCTTTCGTAAAGCAGGGGTTATGAGTTCAAATCTCATACATGGCTTTGAATGTAGATACTGAAAATGGACCCCAACCTTAAACTTTTGGTGTGGATTTCCATGGATATATTCTATTGGGTAATATTGTTCGTCGTAATTGCACTCTGGCTACACTCCATCTGGCAGGGCCAAAAATTATATAAACAGGGTATCCAGGAGGGTACCGTCAAAGGCGAAAAAGTCGGTATCGAAAAAGGTATCCAGCAAGCCAAGAAAATGGCCTTCGACGAAAATGGATGTACCGAGGAGATCGAACACCTTACTAACAAGTTAGCCATGAATGGGAAATTATTATTAGCATCCAAATTAAGAATTAGGAAATACAAGGCCCAAATTACAAGATTAGAAAACGACAGTATTGAAGCAGAATCCAAATTAGAATCCCAAGCAGCTAGAATAGAATTACTAGAAGCTCTAGAAGCTGACCGCCAAGCCGAGATCAAGAAGGCCCCGTCCTTGTCCGTCTCCGCGTCCTCCGTTCCAGACCTATCCGAGGCCCCCGAGGGCGAAGAAAGCCAAGGAGAGCCAACGGAAGACCACGAAGACGCCTTCGAAAGCAGCGGGTTGCTCGAAATCCCCGAGATGCACAACGAAGACGAACTCGTGGATGACGTCGAACCAGTCCAAGACCCATCATGGATCCCTGGAGAAGAACACCCCAAATTCAACATCGTCAAGGGTGAAGAAGAGGGTGTATGGGAACCCGCCCCAGGATACGCCTGGGATGGGAATCCTCCATCTACTAAATGGGTTCCAGGAATCAAGCACCCAACAGCAGGGCTGGTATCAAGCCTCAAAGAAGGCGACTGGGTATAATTACTTCTTAGGTAACTGACCCAAGTGACCAATCGTCTCCAGAGGTGCCGTATACCTCTTCGGTCCCTTATTATCCCCATCGAACTTTAAGTAAATGGGCATTCTAAAGGAAATACCGTGAGCACCAACGCCGTGTAAGATCTGCGAAGGTTTACAAATTACACCTAATTGCTCATAGGCATATTCATCAGTAGCCTTCCAGGCACCATTAATCAAGACTTCACCAGTTGGAATTTCCACGTTCGATCTGGAGTGGAAGTGACCCATGACAAAGTAGTGAATCTGTTTACCTTGTGCCGAGTGCACAGCAGTCAATCGACGGGTTTTGCGTTCTATGCCGTAGTGGGGAATGCTATTCCATGATTTAATGTCATCACCATGGAAAGCACAGAAATTGTAACCATTGATCTCAAATGTGTAGCTGAAACTATCTGGGATCAAGAATTCAATGTTTGGGATATCCTGGCACAGCATCTCAGCAGTACGACCTACCAAGTAATCCCAGTTGTTCAGAGCACCATGGTAGTCCTTGCGAATCGCCCTACGACCATGGTTACCAGAAAGGTAAAGAATCCTGATCTTCGGGAAGTGTGGTGCGAGATCCCGCAGCATTAAAGCATGCATCTGCCCACAAGCAATCGTGTTATCGAAAGCGTTCTTAAATTCAGAGTGACTAGTACCATCATGAATCTCACCATTCACGTGGTCACCATAAGCCAAGACCCACAACTCTGGGAACTCATAATTGGATAAAGTGTCTTTAGACAAAGAGATTGTCTTCTCGACAAGTCGTTCGGCACGAGCCAAGGCAACTCTAAAGTTGAACTCTTCAACGTATCCAACACGGTGGGGCATAACTACTTGGTCAGCATGTTCATCACTGAGGTGTAGAACCAATGGCTCAACGTGTTTGGATTTCTTGGGCTTGAGTACTTGAGTTGGTAGAGGCTTGAGAGGCTTAATTATTTGGTGCATCTCTTCGGAGAGTGCTATAAATAATGACTCTTCTCGATGCTGGGCTTTTAATTTAGCTTGTAATGCTTTATTTTGATCCTGGGCTACGGTCAGTTTTCTTTCTAATTCCAGGATTCTATTGTGTGTCGGATCTGCTGATTTGATTTCTTTTACTGCGATGTTTCCGTCTGCTTTAATCTTGCGTCGTTCAGCGATTTGCAGCCTGGTGCTCAGTGTGGATTTAGGAATTCCTAGGTGTGCTGCCGCTGCTGATTTATTGCCATCGTGCATTTTGTAAGCATTTACTGCTTTCTTAATGGTGGCATTAGTGACTTTCTTTGGCATGAGTGTTCCGCCTTATCTAAGGAAGTGACTCAAATATCTTGGATCTCCGATATCTAGAAGCAAATCTATGAAGGCTGACGGAATAACGTTAACACAGGTGATAAAATGGCAGCGATCTACGAAATCAAGCGTCCATCCCTGACCGAAGAGAAAATCGAAAAATTAGATGAACTACCAGAAAATCTAGCTCGAAATAGGTCCATTGACCAATATATTAAAATAATGATTAATAGGATAAGAGAAGGGTATCTTAACGCTCAAAAAAGTGTTGATATTTCAACACAAAATGGAGCAGTTATGGTGAACCGCGATCTAAGTGTAATCGGTAATGGATGGAACAGAACACCGTTAGATCTGCCTATTGAATTAGATTATATAGAAGAGAATATAGGCAAGCAAGAAAAATATTCTGCCGCAGTTCATGCTGAACAAGCTGCGATAAGAGATGCTGAATTAGACGGGTCTATAACAGGACTCACATTGGTTTGTCCTTGGGCTGCATGTTCTTGGTGTGCCAAAGAGATGATAGATAAGAAAGTTAGCGTTCTAGTACGATCGCACAACGCTATCAACACTTATAGAGAAAACACATTCGAGTATAAATCCGACAGACATGATTGGAAAAATGATGTAATCTTCGCCGATTACATGCTTACTATGTCTGGAGTCAGAATTCTAGAGTTAGAGCATGAATATGGCGATGAAGAATTGGCAATCCGCAAGGGATTCCACACTTATCAACCCTAGACTTCATCGTCTAGAGGTGCTTCGTCCTTGCCTTGCAGAAAGCTACGGATCATATTGGCCACGAGTTCGCATCTGACTGCAGTAGTTTCATCAATTATCTTATCTTCATGAGTAGCAAAGCTACAGTAGGTCATAATAGCGTGATCTTCATCGATCTTCGCAGTCTCAAGGTGTACCCATAAAGAAGCTTTCACACCTTCAGCTTTGTATACCCTACGGATGGCCGATTCAGGAATATCATCTACTTTAAATGACAGTGGCCTTTGATGAATATGCAAAAGCCTTTCAACATAATCCGTATCTAATTCGAAGTGGATATAACTTACGGGCTGTTGGCTACCCTCTCTATATTGGAAGATCGCAGTAGTCCATTTTGGTGTTTTAGCACCATTCCAGGCTCTTAATATAAGAAACCTGTCGACATGAGTCTCTTCCATCAACAGTTTCAGAGAGGTCTGAATCTTATCCCATTTAGACAGAAACCTGGTAAGATCCAGGCCGCTTCTTTGTAGGATAAGTTCTTTTTCCGCCCGACGTTGATTTGACTCTGCTTCTTTCTTGCCTTCCTCAGCGTTCTTCTGCCCTTTTTCAGCTTTTATTTTCGAGAGGTATCCAAAAAGTGCAGTAACGATGACGCCAAGTAGACCTAATAATGCTACAACAATATCAGTCGCGTCCAACTTCGTCCTCCATTTCTTCCCCAGCAGGGATAACTTCTTTTTCCTGACCGGGTTGGCTTTCTCCGGATTCGCCCTGTGCTTTGTCTAGTTTAGCAATTGCCTCTTCTAGAACCTCAATGGTTTCGTCCAGCAAGCCATTATGGATTTTCATAGCACCAGTTGGATCGTCTTCAATAGAATCAACTGTCTCTTTATATTTCTCCATATATTCAGCTTCTATAGTAGAAGCAATTTCAGGAGATAACTTTTCTAATTTATCTAGAAGTTGATGCTTTTGATCTTCTTTCTGTCTTAGCATCTGCTCATACTGGGATAATTCATCATTCCCCTCGCCATCAGCCATAATTTTCATGACCCTGGCACGTCGGCTAGCCATTGATGCCTTACTTGCCTCAGTTGGCTTGAGATGGCCATGATTTAAACCATTCCCCATCACCGCCCGGACGATGAGTCCAGTTATGAGCATACCTAACTTGAAAAACGGCCCAGGATTTTGCTGAACGTTATTCCATGACTGGCTGGCTTTATCAATAACGCCACGGACTTTATCCCATGACCCTTCTGATAAAACATTGTCATTGTCGGTTAGATATAGTTCTTCCAGAATCATATTATATATTTGATTATTTAATCTTGCTGTCTTGTGCAGCACTATTTATCGCTTCTAGGTATTTCACCCAGGTTTCCGCAACTCCAGAAACATCAATAAATTCCAAAGCCAATTCATTCATGCTTTGGGTTTTTCTATATCTCCGGAGATTAATCCCATGAGTTCTGCTGTCCTTACTGCGGTACCAAATAATCTTATCATATCCCATTGCTGCAAAGGCCCTGGCTATTGTCCTACATTCTTTGAATGTGGGCATCCTCTCAAAGCCTTTTAATTCAACATGCTTTTCCCCGTTCGGCCCTAGAGGGGCGACATGAATCGTGCACGCCCATATATACGGAGAACCGTACCCAGCATTATCATCCATGTGAACACGAACAACGCCTGAGATCCATTCGATGCTAGCTCTCATGATAACCTCCAGATGGCCCTATTTATCTTATGTTACGGATAAATAACAGCTGCCTGGATTTCAACTTAATAGATAACAGTTATTTGGATTGGCTAGAACCGCCAAGATCCTTCTTTTTAGCCTTAGGCTTTTTATCCTGATAATTTTTATCAGGTCCCTTAGTGGCACCTAGACTAACCTGCTCAGGCCCAGTTGAGGCTTCAAGCAGTTTCTTATTGAGTCTATCAATAAATTTCATAGATCGAGTACACGTTTAGTTTCACCGAACAATGGCTTCTTTTCTTCCTTGATTGGTTGGGCTGGCTTCGCTTGCCGCTGTGGTTTTAGATTCGCTTGCTGCTGTGATTTTACCTTTTTCTTAGCCACCGGTTGTGTCCTATATTGAGAAGGAATGTGATATGGGCTATTGTCTAAAACTTGCTCGTGAGGTTCATATGGGGATTCATAAGAACTCTCTCTGATCGGTCTAACCTTGGAAGAACCATACAGTTCATCTCGTAAGTTAGTCCTACCAGCATCACTTTTGAATACCGATGACAGATTAATATTCTCTGTCATCTCAGCCGCTATTTCTTTTGGAGTTTTACTCATCGCCGCTTTCCAAGTCCCATCTAAATTTGGCAGCCTTGGGAGATCCATCTGGTCTAAATTCATTCCAATGATCAATGAAATCATTCATATGATCTTTAGTCTGCTGATGGATTTTCCAAAATTTAGATTTAGTTTGAGAATAATCCTCTAAAGCAGACATCCTATCATTGGTTTTCCACACCCAAGCCGCTAGGCCCAGAACCAATGCTACCATCACTGCATTAACCACATGATTCCAATTGAATGGTGCCTGGTTTTGCTGAACCACAACCGGCACTTGATGTGGAACTACAGCAGGAGGCACCGGATTGGCTGGAGGAGTTGGTTGTGGAGGATTATTCTGGTCTTCGGCCATGTTTTCATTCTTTCAGTAATTTTCTCGCTATAGAAACCACACGAGTCCATTCTTTATTAGGTTTGCCCCCAATCCTAATTGGGAGATCCACAGCACCCTTCTCCAATGCCAATTTCCTCTTACCCATCGCTACATCATAATGTGCACCGCCAGACCTCTGGAACCAACTCCTCTTAAGCCCCAAAGATTCAGCGAACTGGTGTAACTCTTCAAGAGAAGTATCAGACATCATATGTGACATCTTCATTCTCTGATATTTGCACATAGTAGGAAATTCTTCCGCGAAGTTATCTATATAAATTGCCATACGATTCAAATACACAACCGCCCACCAAATTTGGTGGGCGGTTGTGATTCAGAGTTACTTAGAACGGAAAACAGCGATACCAGCACCCTTGTGCTTATTATTCGCCCATCCTAGATCATAGGACATGTACAAGTGGCCGTCATGATAATCAGAACCAGTAAACTTCTGGAACTGTTCACAACCATCGACGGCATCCTTACCATACCAGATGCCTTCAACTTCTGACAAACCCCTAGTGCCAGCAGCTGATTCGGCAAAATGCATCGGGTCAGTGATCAAAATTCTCGAACGCCTAGAACTATTCTTCACGGCAGATTTGTAATACCAATACCCCTCGCCGACAGAAGTGTTCTGAGGATGTAGCAAACCGTGTTTTCCACCATAGTTAACCCACGACGCACCATTCAATACAGTATCGACTGCCCAGCTGGCTTTGTCAGTAAAATCATCTCCATCTGTATCAGCTGGATTAGCTGACCACAGTTCCTGCATGATATCAGGAGTTCTAATATGAGTGTTGTCAAATGTAGAACCACCGTTACCCCATTTAAATCTCTGAAGAACTAATGGATCAAGCAACGCATCTGGCTGGAATTTAACGGCCATAGAACACGGGCCATTCGCAGACCCTTGGCCACTCAAATAACCGCCACGATTTAACAACAGGTTTCGTCCACCAAGGTGTGCATCAGCGAAGTCTTGTGGCACTTGAGTAAATCCGCCACCGAAGTGTTGAGGATTGAATCCTTCCATTGGAAGTTCAACGCTCTCTCCAGTCACAGTATCATAGATACCGATCCATGGGTGAACTCCAGTTCGCCATTCAGCACCTGTTGCACCAGATGAATAAGCCTGGCGGGTACCCCACAAGATGTATCGATCATTGAACCAAGCGGCTCTGGTTTGGGTATAGTCCTTACGAAATCTTCTGAATTTATAGATATTGATTGGTTCAATATCACGGTCACCAGAAGCTACATCTACAACGCTCCACTTCTTCCAAGATGCGAGATCTTTACCAGGAGTGATAGGGATCTCAACTTCAATGGTGCTAGCAGAAGCATTGATGTGAAGTGCAGCCAAAAGACGAACCGCATCTGGCGAACCTTTAACTGAGATGCCGCCCAAAGAAGTAGTGAGCCATTTCGCTACTGATTCGAGTGATCCGGTAGAAATACCAAAACCACCTATCAACTCGAAGTGATCATTATCCCACTTGACCACGTTCGAGGCGGGAGGCGTAACTGGATAAACCAACAACTTCTCATCAAATTTTTTGGGTCTAGGCAGAGAACGATTTAGAGTGTTTAACTCACTTTGCAGTAAAGTTTTCGCCGCCTCATCAGTCTCGGCATTGATTAGGGATGGCAATTCTGCTATTCTAGCCTTTGTATCCGCAAGATTTGGCAGATAATCGCTACTAGCCCATGCTGGTCTTACCCAATCCTGACCGTTTGGGGGCTGAGTAATCGGAACCAGACTCAAAGTCCATTCACCATCCGTTGGCGTTGGCACAGGGTCTGGATCTGGTTCAGGATCGGGATCTGGAGCTACATCGTTATCGATGATCGTACAAACCGACTTGTCATTACCAATAGTACAATTCACTGGGTTAGTTAACTCAACCGTGAAGGTTTCGTTCTCCTCCACAATATCGTCATCAGCAATTTCGATCTGAATTGTATTCTCTGTCGCCCCAGCTGGAATCACAAGAATACCATTATGTGCGACAAGATCTTGTTCGCTTGCACTTCCAAGAACATAGAAGTATTCGATCTGAACATTCTCATCAGAAACTTCGTCAAGTGAAACAACGAAGTTGGCAGTTTCTCCCTCATTTACTTGTATTGCCGCTTGAATGCTCGCGACTGGGAGTGGACCCGGCTCGGGACAATCAGGGCATTCAGGACATTCTTCTTCATCCAAGTCCATGGTTACTCTAGCCCTGACTGACCATCCTACATTCCCGTTCTTCCGTTCATTATAAAGGCGTTCTAAGGCATTACTCTGGTTAGTGTGGGTGCCTGGTTGGATTTGTCCTGTTTCGTCAAAAACTTCCCACACTTCTTTCACATCAATTCTGTCGACCATCACATGTGCTCCCTGGATCGGAGGTACTACACATAAAAACAGCCCACAACAAGTGGGCTAGCAAATCGAAGTTGGTTGTAAAGCTAAATAGGTTGCTTTCCCGGATGGAAGAAACCAGTTTCTATCTTATGCAAAAGTGATACGCCACCTAACAATAATCTCGAAATCGCTCGACTTCTTGAAAGGTACGCTCAAAATCCTCTGGCTAAATAGTCTAAGAGTAGATCGATAAATACCGATATTACCAGTTAAAGGATTTTGATCGCTATCAACAGGAGTACGATCGAGAGTTACATCACGACCACTTGGCGATTTAGAAGTGACCAAGTAGTATGGATTGATCTGGTCAATTGTGTCGTATTCCTCAGTCGATCCACTAGGAACACCAACAATGTAAATCTGATCGCCCTCTTTGATTCTAGCAACATCAGCAGAATCAACGCCAGGATCTATCGAGATAGTTGCACCGCCATTAGCAGTAGAAAGAATCTGAGCGTCCTTTGCACCACCAACACCCTCTAAAAAGAGGATTTGCGGATCACACTCGCAAGCACCAACAGTATCAAGTTCAGCACCACCGGCTAGACCAACTTCAGTAATAGTAAAGAAGTCAGCACTTGTGGTACCAAAACCATTGTACTCATCCAAGCGTAGGGTAGTCTCTAGAACCAGGACATTATTCAATGCCCTGACATTATCCTGCAGCAATGGGGTGTCAGCAGGTTGATAGGACGGCTCGAAAGTGATCGACTCGATTCTCTTCAGCGGTCTATCTGGCTCCGAAATCGGAATTGGGTTGATCAGGTCACCATCATTGTCGGCACCTGGGTCTACTGCCTTGGGAATAGAAGCTCCGCTCACTGGGTCAACAGTGTAATATCGAGAGTCAGCAGTATCTAGGGGCTGGCCTGATTCATCAAATGATGCACCGAAGATAATGTACTTGGGTGCAAATTCTTCTGTTGCATCAACGCCGCTTGCTTCCCATGCCCCCGCCCCGCTGTCTCCGGTGGGGTTCCATACTTTAGAGAATGGAAGAGTATGTGACAGTAACTCTTTAGCGAAGATTTTGATAAGGTTGTTTTGGCGGATAGTCCGCACAACATTACCACGTCGATCCTTAACAATGAATTCGACTTCGCCCTTAAAAGATTTGTAATCTTCTTGTAATGTCAGCTTTTGCATTTCGCCGCCTTATTTGAAGAAGGTCCCGTCCCTACTCATCTCGCCGAGTCCATCAACGGCGTTCTTCATGGTTTCGGGACGTTCGTTCATCATCCACATGGTTAACGCAGAAAGAAGGTCAGCATGATTATTGATGACGACTTCACCATCTACGACTAGTCTACCTTCTTCCGCCATCAAAACTGCTTCATTACCCTGCACAGTTACTTCTTCTGTCAGAGAGTCAATGAGGATTTCTGCAAGTTTCGATTCAATACTTAATTTCTTCTTTTTCTTCTTCTTATCTACCTCAGGACCAACTCCACCAAAACTTTTGGCACCAGTGAAGTTGCTAGGATGAGCAGACTGATTTCTGCGATGAAGACCATTTGGTTGTTTATACTGGTCTTCCTTCACGCCCACCAATTCTTGGCCTGGGGCTGGAGCCTCACCAGCAGGCTGAACCTCAGCAGCTGATTGTGCTTCCTCTTTAGCTCGGTTGGCTTCACTTTCAGCCTTTTGCTGTGCCTCTTCAGCATCTAGAGTTGACTTAATTCTCTGCAGAAAACTCCTGAATCTTCTATATGCTGATACCTGGCCCAACAATCCGTATTTCTTCTTAATGCCGTCGAGAACAGATTCTGGCACAGATTCTATGCCTGGAATCTCCATGAGCTTGGCACGGGCTTCCTGTTCATCAACGTCTCCAACGTTGACTTCCATAGCCATGAGAAGAGATTGTGGATTAAAATTACTCATTTCAGCGACCTAAAGTTCTGTTTAAAGAATTCTACTACTGCTCCCGAGATGATATCGATACCCTGGTCTAAAACCTGCCCATGGTATCGTTTAAACCTTCTGTCGAAGGCGGATGAGCCTACTTCAAATCTCTCTTCTTTAGTTATCGGTTTTAGAGTCAGAACCGCTTTACCCCTAGAATATCCAATTACCAGAGCACCACCATTTGTTTGTTTGGCCGTTAGCTGTGGCTCTTTTCTACGTATTCGAAGGGCTAGATCACTGTTTAGGCGATCGGTTTCGTGCTGCAATTCCTGCTTGAGGTCATTGACCCTATCTTCGGCAGCAGCCAGTTCAGCCGCTTTGTCTTTAATGCCGCTAAAGGAGTCATTTTCCTCTAGGATAACATCTACTGATTTAGAGAAAAGTGAGTCATTCATGATAATTTCTCATTCTATTTTTGGTTGGTGATCCCCGCTTCGCATTTGCCGTGAGCGTCGCCGCGTGGCACGAAAAAACACACACGAGATGTATCGCAAAGATACAATGAATGCCTCCATAGAAAAGGAGTACTTTTTTGGAAAGTCAAGCAAAAACACGCACGGAAGCCATCACCAAAGTAAACTATTTACAAGACGCATATGATGGCGATACATGCCCATATTGTGGGACGAAAGCACAAGACCTCTCAAAGCACATCTCAAAATGCAAAGTAGCGAAACAAAACCAAAAAGCAGAATACACCCAATCACAATGGGCACTCCACGAAGTGGCCGGGAAAGTAATGGTCCTCTCCATCACTGATGGCCTAGCCCTGGTCGAAAATGATGCAGGACGTTACGCAATACCAGTCCTAGAATTACAATTCACAGACGAACTCGGCCCCATTCTCCAGACTATCGAGAATTCCAGCCTCTCCGATAGTGCCATCGAAAAGCTCATCAATATCCTCAGAGTCAAGAATAAGAGCTTCATGAAGCTCCCAGCATATCCAGAACTCTGGCCTGGATGTAGGGTTGAATTGCGGATGGGGAACAAAGTCCAAAAAGCAACCATCGATAAACGACGCGGTAAAGGATATGTCGCAATCGTCGACGGATATCTTACCGGGATCACGATCTACAATAAGAATATCGTGGGAATTATCGGTTAGGTTCTAGCTCTTTACGAATAATCTTGGACGGAGGAATTGTATGATATATAAATTCCTCATCTTGTCCTACACTTATACTGCCGCCACCACGGCCTTGCCCCTGCTTACCATTACCACCCTTACCCTTGCCATTGCCCTTTCCTTGTCCCTTCTTGCCAACTCCCCATTCGCCTCCACCGCCACCCTTACGCTGGCCGGTAACGGTTTTACCCTTCTTTAGAAGTCCTTGGACTTTATGCATCGCCTTGTGCCTCTCGCGAGTATAAGGCATCTGGTGTGACCTAGGGGTTCCTGGCTCTGCTTCATACCCCAGCACTGACACCACATTGTCACCAGCATCTTCCTCGAAATTTCTAATTAAAATCCAAATAGCACCATCATCAGTGCCTCTCTTACTAGGCTCTTTAATAATTACGTGTTCAATTACGAATTTTTGTGGGGTGGCCTCAGTAGTAGGCCACCCTAAGAAACTGCTGAGTGCGTAGTAAACAGTAATAACAACGGCTTGAGCAGCGAGAATGATAACGAATTTAAATGTGTTCTTGCCCTTAAGGGTGACAAGAATCCACAATAATACAATGTTGAAAATCAATAAAGCAACTGGTATAGCTAAAGACATTACCCATCCTCGTCTAAGTTTGGCGGTACCCCCGTTGCTGGTTCAAATTCTGTCGGCTTAGATCCATTGACTAACGCTTTCGGAAGCCTGTTCATACTCGTTACTTTACCATCCGCGTCAGTAGTGAATCTAAACGCAGTAACCTCGCTACCCTTTTCTTCCAAGTGTACTACAACAGTCTTGAGAGTCTGAAACGGATTCAATTGATCAATTCTGATTGTGACAGGAGTGGGCTTGCCCTTCGTCCCATTCTCATTTCTCTTATGCCATAAGTGCACATTGGCTATAAATTCACCAGCCATCTTGCCACGAACCGTGACCATTTCTCTATTCGATTTATAAGTGAATTTTCCGAATTTCGTAGTCACTTCATCATTTAAATCACCCCGGTCATCTCTATCCAGGTGCATTAAACCATCTTCACGTCTATTGAAGCTTACTAGATGACCAGCCGGGTCCTCAACCCAGGTATCAACATCATCATTAAAATTATGCGGCCATGTTACCACAATGTGGTATTCAGCCTTTGGTTTAGGATTGGTTTCTTCTGTCTTTTTAGGATTGATGAACTGGATTTCTAATGCCAATATAGTGACATAGTAAATCGCGATCAGAGTCACGAAGTCCAGCATCGCCATCATGAATAGTCGTTTAACTTTAATCGTCACACTCCAGATCTACAGAATACCGTAAAACAGCAAACTGCACGATCACGAGGATACTGGCAACGATACCAGCAATTGTAGTCCAGATAGCCACAGCTAAACCTTGATTCATATATGCAATAGCTCTCTGGACTGCTTGCACATCGGTAGCGTCCATGTTCATACCATCATCAAGAATAATCTTGAAGCCACCCAAAGTCCCCAAAAACCCTAAAGCCATACAAACTTCAGCAATCACTAACCCAATATCAGACAATTTACCGAGCTTCTTGAGCTTCTTCATCTGGACTTCCCGACCAGACGTTTCTCTCTTAGGATTATCATCCAAGTTCTTGGTAATTCTTCTAAATTGGACACAACCATTACCACAGACAAGAGTGCCAACAAGCAGAAGTCCCCCAATTACTGCCGACATCCATGATGATTCCCACATGGATTGAATGTAGCCGTGATCATAAGCGAAGTACGCCCCGACCCCCATTGATGTCGCGATTATCATCCACCAGAGTAAGGGTCTATATGATCTTGCCATTATGTTATCCTGATACGGAGTATACCTTAGCTTTGACGTTACGCCAAGCCTAAGAATAGTCAGCTAATTGTTGATTAACGCTTATGTCAGTTGAAGCTGACCAAGAGTGAGTTCTGAAAACTTCTCGATTTGCGATCTTACGATAAATCTTCGTAACCTCGCACCTGGCCATAAACGAAGGCCAAATTTGCCGCATTCAACGATGTCTTCCACCTCAAAATACGGCTGAGTTGTACTATTAGCAATTAGGAAGTCATTCCACCACAACCAAACTTGCTGCCCGACCATCATAATCCGAAGTACATTATATACCTCGGCATTCGTAGATGGCGAAACTCCGCCGTTATAAATGATGAATCCCTCATCACTCGTATCGGCTTGGCTTGGGGAATCCTCAGCATCGCCATCCTGCCAATAAGTCGATCCAGTGGTAACATTGGCAGGATCAAAATCCTTCACAAAGTTATCACCAGCCAAACTCGGATCATCAGCAGAGTACTCGGAATTCATCTTCAGAGTACCAACGATAGGAGTCAACTGAATATCATGTTCTGTCGAATTGAAATCGAACAACAACCTAACAGCAGGTGAAGTATATTCAGAGTGAAGTAGTTCAACTACCGATCCAACATTAGGAACAGTAGAAGCACCAGCGAGAACAACATTACCAGAAGAGTTGATGAGCTTGCTAGTGTACTCGAACACTTGACCGTAAGTAAATGAGCCATCGCGATGAATGACTCGGATCGCACCTTGCGGTGGGAAGTCATGCCATGACAACCCAGCAAGTACGACATAATTCAAGCCACTAATAGGACCACCAGAAGCGAGTCCAGTATCAGTAACCATCGCATACTTCGAATCAACGGTATTGATCGGTGCTCTCAACAAGATATCAATTGGCGGATACGCAATCGTGCTAGAAGCGGCGATCGGCCTAGCCAAATGAATTTCTAAATAAGCGTTGTGTAGACTAGATCTGTTCCAGACATGCACAGGACGCTGAGCATTAGGGCCAGTGCCTTCTGCAATATCTGAATCATCGACAATTTCCAGGTACCTTCTCTCGATTGAACCATCGAGAGTATTGACCACATTGCCAGTGTAATTAGCATGACCAGATGCAGGCAGCTGATCCGTGGCGTCTACGAACAAATGCATGGGGTCATCTAAGTTTGTGATGCCCCACTCATACAAATCAGCGATTGCCACATCATTGACTTCTGTGACTGGAACAGACGGGTTAAGATCCTCTTCTTCCCTCTGCTCAATCTCATCACCGAATTGGATACCACCAATAGTCGCCCATAGACCAGAGACATTCAAGGTCGGCTGAGCAACAGCATAATAGATGTCAGTATTACCGACTCTGACAGTCCACACATCGACAATCTGTCCGACGCCGAGGACGTCAGAAGCTGAGTCCTGGACCAACGTCGAATTATCAATATCCCACTGCCTGATATTGGTGAGTGTTAAGTCACTACCAACAGCAGCCAATTCTGATAGACTCCACCATTTGAATTTGTATCGGTTAGTGGATAGAACATCAGTCTCATACCCAGTAATAATACCAGACTGTTTGGTGATTGAGCTTCCCTTATAGAGAAGTGCACCGAGGAGTCCAGCCTCACTATTCTGATCCAAAGAGAACGTAACTTGGTTCCCGGCGTCATCAAGACCCATGGACCATACACACTCGGGAACGCCAGTAGCACCTGGAGTCATGTGCCATCCGACTTGGGCGGTACCGCCCTCGTTCCTCTTCAGGACCATATCTAGCTCACCTTCAGCCAGTCCTACACCATCATCATACCTCTTGAAGATAAATGATGGATATTGGCCTTTGGTGGATAGAACGTCGGAGCTATTGTTGGCGTTTACTAAAGTATTCTCTGGGAATAGGTAAACCTTCAATTCGCCGTAAGAGTTGACACCTGGAATACGACCACCGCATGTTGGTGGGCGAACTGCCGCCACGTCGGTTTCATCTTGTAGCCAGAAGATCTGGAGACATTCTTCACAACCACAGTTAAATGGGGCTGGGATATCAACGGTAAACCTGACTACTTGACCCACTCTTTCTAGGCTAATCATCTCGCTGCCAGCAGCGAGAATGACATCGCCACTCATCCAACCACCGTCATCAGGGAATCCGGCACCTTGGAATCCTAGAACACCAATTCTGGTGCCTAAGAGCGAGTCGAGCTTGCATTTATCTTCTGCGGAGAGTAGACCTGGGGTTGTGCAAGAAGCGTCGGGAATTCTATCGGTCGAGATGTGCGTACTGCCGTGTTTGACACCGGCTGTGAGTACGGTTTCTCTGGTGTAGAATGACCTGGCCTGGCTATCATACTGGTATCCAATAGTAGTTGAGTCTGGGCCTTGAAGCTTAATAAGCTGGCCGTCAACGTATTGAGTATGATTCTGGAGTTGGTTAAAAGTCATCGTTATCTCCGGGTCTACTATTTATTTTTGCGGTTATGATTTTCGGTAAATGAGAAAATAATCTGGTCTGTCTGGCCCTGCACCTATGCTCGTCCTGATTTTGAAAATCCTATCTGGCTGGCGGATTTTCCTAGCTTGCTTTAGTCTATCTCTTTTTACGAAGACCAAAAGATTTTCAGTTATTTTCAACCATTCGATGGCTATTTCAGGATCAAAGTCCTTGAAACGGTTATCCCAAATAAGAATGTCCGATTTCTTACCCGGTTTTACTATTTGCAATCCTAATTTATGTACCATCTCTGGAGGAATCGGTTTCTTCCTCAATGGCATATACTTGCAACCCAATATCCCACAAGATATCGCCTTCTCCCCCATATTTGGGTGACGATCCGCCACGACAGTGTTCTCATCAATATCGAACATCTGCTTGAGGAGGACTTTGTACAAAATTGGGCTAGTCCATGTAGGCCCAAATCTGTATCTGTACAGCATCCTGTAATAATTACTTATATTTATGTCCCATTTAGATAACATCAGCCTCTGCATTATATAGAATATTAATCTTTTGTGGCTGAAAGCATTGATTAAAGGACGTTCAGGGTCCCTATCATAAAAAGCAGTTTCATGATATTTCTCAATCACTGCCCGACCGTGATGGTACTTGCTCTTTCTTAAAGCGAATGTCTTCTTCACAAAAGTGTCTTGAGAAGTAGAAATCCTCTCTAAATCGGCATCTACTTGGTCATCTCGAACATGGCACCTAATATACCCATTCTTTAATATCCATTCTAGCAAGACGTGCGACAATAATTCCCTCTCAATTATTGTCATCTCGTCCACTGTTTTCCTGGGTACATGAAAATACTTCATCATTTCCAATTTATTGGATTCATCAAATGGATCCCATTCATGTTCATACTTGATCTCAATTGGCCAATTCTTAATAGTATCGTCTTTAGTAATATTCAAGAACTTTTTGGTTGGATGGGAGCCTTTATAATAGTATGACCTAGTAAATCCATCTCTATAATGGATCCGAATTCTATTACCATACACACGGACCCTGGACACGATATCTGTATCCAGGAGTTTAGTCTGTAATTGTCTGACCCAAACTGGATGCATTAATATTCCCTAGGCATCATACCAAATTTCAAAATCCAATTCCTAATCGTCACTGCAGATACACCAGCCAACTCACCACATTTTTTCAAGCTTAATCTACGCCTGAAATAATTTTCCAAAATCCAAGCTTTATTACATTTAGGATTATCACTGACCAGAGTTGAACTTCTAGTCTTTATACCATTCTGGTTCAGACATTTAATGATCTTGGTATATGAAGCATTGGTAACTTGTCTGATTGCAGGCAGCCCATAACCCCTACGAACGTAAGTATCATATAACCATTCAGCGTTCGTTTCCCACTCATCGGGCACTTTAATGTCATAGTCTTTAGACTTAGTATACTGTTCAGGAGGTTGATAAGTCTCTAAAATAAATTCACCATCTAGTTCAATTAACAAGACTGGCGAAACACCCGCAAACTTCTTCAATTTTCGCACAGTAAAGTCGGAGCACCGCATAATAAGACAGTGCTCTGATGTCATTAATTCTTTATATTCTGTAAACCATCCCCTTAGATCGATTGGATCCTTGGTATTAATAGAGGAGAAGATCTCCCTTAGCTCTTTTAGTTCAGATTTATCCACAACATATTTATTCTGAAAAGATAAAAAGATGATTCCAATATGGACAGATAGAAAATTAGTAAGATGGCCAATGATGACTTTAATGATCATCTTGGCAAATTTCGCAGTCTTCTTTATTGATCCAGGAGATGAATACGCCCTAAACGGCAAAATCCAGTGGTATCAGGTTTTCACATATCAATTCATGCATGGCGGCTGGGTTCATATTTTAAGCAACATGTTCATGCTCTTCATACTTGGCAGAGATGTTGAAGACAGAATCGGCCACTTGAATTTCATAACCCTCTACATAGGCGTGGGCATTCTGTCCGGAATGTTCCATATGCTTCACATAGGTTCAGAAGCCGCATTGAATAGCTACCTAGTGGGTGCCAGCGGATCAGTATGTGGCATTGCCGGAATTTACATGATAATGCTCGGGAATGTCAAGATCAGGGTATTATTCTTTTTGGGGATAGTAGCCGTAGTCCAGGTAAACGGCATAATATTCCTAGGTTTTTATTTCTTAACCCAAGTCATTAATACTGTATATAATGATGGATCCCAAATTGCTTATGCTGCACACTTAGCAGGATTAATCCTGGGAGCATTATGCGGGATAGCGTCTCTGTTCGTCCTAGACAAAGAAGAAACGGATATCCGATATTACTTCAAAGGGATCGCTAAAAGCATCGACGGAGATGATCAAAGTTAGAATAGAGGTTATCAATGTCACTCGAAGAAGTCTTAGAAAAACGAGGCACAGTAACACCAGGATATAATCCGCATAGATTCGCGGAATTATACGGTGCTTCAATGGTGCCAATTATGAATTATGAACCTGATGCTCAGACATTCAGAAATGAATATTACTACAATTCTAGGCACAACAGGCTATACAAGAAGCTCATGAGAACTGGCAGGCAGACTCAATACTTCTGGAAACCAGTATCATCTATTGATGAAGCCCCTCAAGTCCAAGCGTCACAGATCGCTGGAATTTAATAATTCAAGAATAGCAGCAATGTCGGGGTGGTCGAAGATGTCCGCTGAATCTTCACAGATGATGTTGTCTGGACATTCTATCTGAATGTCCTCATCGAGCACGAGGCGAACTGTCTCATCCCATCCCCACTTAGCCTTAGCCAAAACTTCTGATATATGATCAACGAAGTCCACCACCATGCAGTCTTCTACTGGGTGATAGACCATGCATAGCTTGTCACCGTTACAATAATTTAAGATTGGGCCTTTAAGTTTATTTTGATGTTCTACTATTCTAAGTGGGTCGTGCCAATATTTGTACTGGGCTGCACTTTTCCATACCAAGTTCTTTGGTTTAACTACAGTCTCTAAAATCAGGTCAAGGTTAGTAAGTTTAGACTCTTCGACGTCATCAAATTCATTATTCTCTATTTCATCAGATGCGTCGTTAATATCCTGTATTTCTCTTTCTATTTCGCCGTCTCTCTCGTCTTCAACATCCTTCAATTTATCAACTTGCTGAGTAGCTTGGCTTCTTTTCTTATTCCAGCCCAGCTTATTCTTGAAAAATGTAGCGAGCCTACTGATCGTATCTTTGGAGAATCTAGCAATACGATCTTTCCAAGATTTGGGAGCTTCACCAGCTGCCTTGTCTTGAACATCTTTAAGCTTTTCAATTTCTTGCTGTTTTGGGGATACAGCGACTTCCTGGTCGCCGGGATCTTGGGTAGGTTTTTGCTGTTGAGGAGGAGCTACCTGCTTTTCTGCATCCTGCTGATAATCGACGTCAGCAGGTTCAAACTCGGCTTGATCTACAGATCTAATATATCTCTCGTCATAAGTACGCCATGCTTTACGCCAAATGGCTGGCAATAAGCTGCGACCAACCCAATACTTATTCTTGAGGCTGGCGGGCTTCATTATATAATTTAAGTATTTGCGGACTTCCTCAATCTCTTCGTCTGACAAGTAATTGAGGTTAAGACCGCAAGTTAGCTGATTCCCAGTAGTGGGATGCACCCATCTTCCCATCACGAAAACTCGTGGTGTTGGGTCATGGGATGCTCTGTCGTAGTCGAACCTGAATATCCTAGCGGAAGTTTCAAGTAGTGTATGCATCTCATCCGTCAGCCTAGACTCTCCTAATAGTCTGGCTGTTATAGATGATTCTACGGGTAATGATGCTATATCTTGAAGTATCATTGATAATCTGATAGATCCATGTCTTCCACGATGTGGTCGCCATGGTCCTTGACTTTTGGTTCTTCTGGCTCTAATTCTCCACCGATTATAACCTCTGGGACGTCCATCCCAGCGACCGACCGTATATTTTTAGATTTGGCTGGCTTGGGTTTCGGTGGCCTAGGCTCTGGTGGAGCCGGTGGAGTTGGAGGCTTTTTCTCGACCTGTGGAGGAGGCTCGGGAGCTTTGAAAGTCTCCGTGGGCTTCTCCTTTGGCTTCTCTTGCGGTTTGACCGCCTCGACCCGCTTAAGGTGGGGTGGAAGAGGAAGGTCAGGATAAGGTATTGACGACCGTCCCTGATGTAGTTTTCTTGTCACAGAAGCTGGCCGTTTTGGGGACATATCATAGATAGCCTAATGCTCTGATGCTCTCTAGATCAGCAGTACCATTACCAATACTCTCAATAATGGCGTCATACTGAGCATCTTTAAGCTTATCTACGCACTCCGAAGCAGACTTGTCCTTAGCGGCAGCAGTCTCAAGACGTTTCATAGCCTTCTTGACTTGTTGATAAACATTCTGCTTACTCATCGTCTTAATAGGAACGATCTTGGAAGCAGCCTCAGCGTCAGCAGGAGTGAATTCCATTTGTTCACCATGCACAGCACGGACAGGCTCTTCCATATACCCTGGGAATTTACCTTGCTGTTGCAATGCCTCAATGCCAGCATCCAAATCACCACCACCAGCTTTTACAGCATCATGAGACAACTTCTTAGCATACGCCATTGTATCCTCTGGCGTGTAAACAGAAGTCCTCAACTCATTCATGAGAGTATCAAGCTGACCAACATCATAAACAATAGAGATCTGCAAAGACGCTGGAATGTCAGGATTGAATTCCTTAAGAGTGGCACCCTCAATCCCATCCATGACCTTACGCCAAGCCTCTTGGAATTGGTCTGTAGTGCCATTCTCCACAGCATAAGGCCATAGACCCTTATCATCCTTTATTCCAGCCTGAATGTTGGCAGGAGTCATGATTTCATCAGCCGGGGCCAAGATACTTGCGATCTCGGTAGGCTGACGATGCATGATATCCTTGCCCTCGGCCTCATCCTTATGACGCCTATTCATGCTGTCTTTAGTTTGCCTTTGAATGGCCCTTTGAGCACCGCCAGTGTTGGGGAGGCTAGGGTCATACACAGACTCAGCACCATGCATGAGCAGAACAGTTTCGATCTGCCTCTGAGATAGATTACTGCCAACGATGAGGTTAGACAGTTTACCTCTTATCTCAGCCATTTCTTCGTCAGCGATTTTCTGCTCGTCGGGTGTCAAATCCTTCTTGGTGTCATTGCTACCAACTACGAGATAGCCCATTCCGCCGCACATTGGGCAGACTTCCTCTTCGTCAGTAAGAGGATCAACAACAACCCTGGCACCCTTACAAGTTGGGCATTCTTTCCTAGTGGTCGTCCCTTGGTCACCACCAAGATTTGAACCAATGGTAGCTGAATCAGCGTCAGTGCCAGCTGGAGCATCAGTAGATGCGACATTAGCATCGGAGTGACCAGTCTGTCCCAAATATCCCAGATCCGTGCCACCCTTAGTGACGTATCTCTGGCGGCGAGTCCTTTGGCCAATCAATGGATTACTGTAAACACCCCTGACAATAGCCTTCTTAGCTCTCTCAACAATCATATAAAAGATCGGAGATTTGCCTTTATCATTCTTCAAACTGGTCAGGATAGACATTAAGCCAACTTGGAAAGCATCTTCCTTGTCATAGACAGCCCTATGACCTGAATTCTTATTAGCAATCGCTCTAATAATAGGGGTCATAACCTGGACAATTTCATTAGAAGTCCAAGGTTCTAGCCCAATAGTGTCCAAGATCAAAGGCATCCAAACAGACTTGAGTGCGTCCGATGATACCACTTTCTCCCCGGTTTGTGCCTGAACATCGTCTTTGACAACGACATTATCAGGGTCGGTCTGATAAGTGGCCATCTGATTAGCACGGAGAGCTTCGTTTGACAGGGCTTCTAGATCAATTTCTTCTTCATCTTCCAAGTCTTCGCCGCCGAATTCATCGTTGGCATCGTCAATCTCGGAAGCTTTGGCTGCAGGAGCAATATCCGAAACAGCCGAGATGTCAGGATTAACATCCTCATCTCCCTCGTCATCGATATCATCCCCACCGAATTCATCTTCGATATCGAAGTCCTCTTCTTCGTCTCCGAAGAATTGATCACTATCAAATGCATCAGGATCTTCAATGGGCATAATAATTGTCTCCTGTAAGTAGATTTGATTTAGTATTTATTATCTTCGGATGCGTTGTATGCATCCTGCATAAGCCTCTTGCAGTCATCACCCGTTATCAAGCCGCTAGCAACTGCTAATTCGAATTCATCGTTAACCGTGCATCCAAATTGAATTGGGTCATCAGTATTGAGGGTTACTGTACATCCCAATTCTACCATCCTCTTCAATGGATGCTCTTCAATTTTTTCGATAGCCCCGGTAGTAAGATTGCTATGAAGTGCTAAATCGAAACATATTCCCCGATCTTTGGCATAATCTAATGTTTCGTCATCAGCTTGAATACCATGAGCAATTCTTGTGACATTCAAGTCCTTAATAGCGGACTTGACATTATCCCCAGTACCAGGCATCTCCCCTACATGTGCCCGTAGAACCTTTTCATACTGTCCCCAATTCTTGAAAATAGGGGCATAGAATTCAGCATCATAATAATCCTCATTCCCAATCAGGTCAATGCCAATAAACCTGTCGCGGAATTCATGGTGTTGAACCATTTCAGCATATCTCAGCTGAGTCTTCTGAGGACTATCATATCTCAGTGACAAAAGTAAGCCGACAGTAATATCATACTCAGCAGCATGCTTCTCGAAGCATTCAGATATGAATTCAGATACATATTCTGGTGATCTATCATCTTTCACATATTTATTAATAGACAGGCTGACTTCGGAATGCTTGATACCCTCTTTGCTGATATCCCGACAGATCTGTTCTATTGATAAATCAATAGCCCAGTTTGGCCAAGGGATTTTATCAAGAATCTCGAATTTTCTGAGAAAGTTGAGGAACCCAATTCCAAAATTGGGTTTTTCTGCAGTACCGCAGATCATGTATCTCTGCAACTTCTCGTATGGAATATCTAGGCAGTTAGTTCTTTTAATTATTGTCCATACGGTATCGGGGGAGATTGAGCCTCCCATATGTCTATGAAGATCGCATTTGGGACAAACCCATTCCATCCACTCACCATATTTCTGTAATTGGCATGGTCAAAGATTCGAGCATGCTCTTGATGATCTTTCCTACTGGATCATTGCTTGGCTTATACGTGTTCGCAATGACCAATAAATCCTTAACGAGTATCTGATCTGGTTTCTTTGGTAGGCTGTAATCTCTTGTTATTAAATCAGCTTTCCTCAATGTTGCAACTATTTTTGCGATGTAGGATTCTGAACCTCCTACCTTTTCGGAAATCTCTGATATCGACGAACTTCCTTTATGAACGGATTTCAAAATGCCCAACGCATATTTAATCCATTTTTCGTCTCTCAACATGTCATTACTACCTATTAATTAACTGGTCAAAACCTTCTATACCCTGATCGGGTTCCTCCCAGTCTGTTTCGTGTCGCTCAGCAACTCCTAACCATCTCTCGTAACTTATATTTCTAGAGTCATGCTCGAACCTTCTCCTCGCATGAACCTCTTTACTTTCTTTCTTAAATTTTACTACGACTGACGGGACATCAAGACTAGCGGCAAGTGCGATATATCTCCTTCTTGCAGCTCTAGTCATACACACCTTATCAATTATAACATCCCTACCTAAAGCAATCGCGTGAGTTATGATCGTATGTTCAACTGATTTATAAATTACTTTCAAAGATTTGTCATATAATTGATAATTACCACCATGAACAGCCATGACGAATGAATCATCATTTGCTATGATCGCCCCCTGTTCTGCTCTCTCTTTGGAATAGGTGCTCTTGCCAGACGCAATCATGCCCATTAGGATTTCAATCCTGGGACTCAATAATTGATGGTCCATCTGCACCAGTCACCTGCTTCTTATGAATAGCGGGGTTGTAAAAACCTTCTAGTGTGCGTTTAAATACTTCGAAGGTCTGGTTGCCCGACTCTTTAGGGACTAATTTACAAGAATCAGATGTTACGAGGGCTACAATATAATCGCCCTCCGGAACTTTAATAGCATCGGAAACCATCTTATTAATATTCAGGATAGTTCCCTCTTCAATGAGAGGATGCTCTTCTTGGCCTTCGAGAATACTATCTAGTCTGGATTCAAAGCCCATATCTGACTCCTGTTCTCATACTTTATTTTTAATTTGGGAATCAAATATTAGATAACTAGTATGAAAATGGTATATACGTATAAGCAAATTTATTAAAAATTGGAGTGATTCCATGCCTTCGATATCCTCAGCACTAGTTCCCACCATTAGCCCAGGTAATCTGTTTACCAGATTCACTGAAGACACTACGCTCAACATCAGGTGGTTGACCGCTGGGGACCCCGTATTCTTCGAAGTACAAAACAGGCCGATGGCTGATATTACCCTACGCCAGCTAATTATAGCAAAAGCGTTGGACAACATCAATCTCTCGCTTGGTATGCAAGCCCTGTTCCCATTCCTGATCAACCCACAAGTTAGCGACGGAACCAGCATCGTCGATGTTCCAGTCCGTGTCTTCTGGGACATGAACGTATCAGTCTCCACCAAGTGGGCCAACCTCAGGCTCGCAAGAATCGATAGGCTGGACGGTGCTAACGGAACAGACGCCTATTCTGGAACACTACGCTTCATCTTTACCGCCAACGAAAGAACAGGCGGAGTCATTGGAACCTCAGAAGTCGGCATCTTCTACGTCGATTACGAAATCGATAGCGACCTAACATACCAAAGAATAGTAGTCTCCCCGGCTACCGCTTCCGCAGTTCCAAACCTGACCGTGATGAGCACCAGCGACCAATCATCGGTCGATGGGTTTGTTACCTTCAGGACTCTGGATACCACCGAAACCGAAAACCAGAACTTCCTGGATCTCCTCGAACCAGCTGGTTCTGCTGCCGAGTACGAGATTGTGGATTCAGCCGGTCTTGGTTCAACATCAACCGAGATCGATTTTTCAACCACGCCAGTATCGCATGGTACTGGCATGCTGACCCACAGTGCTTTCAGTGTCATCATCCCAGTGAACAACGATCCGATTACCTGGATTGATGCCTTCAACTACCCATTCGCAATCGATGCCACCCTAGAGGCCAATGATAGCAGCGGTATGTTGATCCCTGGCAGCATGTTCAGAGAATTCGACGTGACCGCACCTGCTGGAGATGCAGGGACAGACGACGTGACTGGAACCACATATCCAGTCTGGATCAACAGAATCGAGTCTGATGATGCCGCCACTGACATTACTCTGACATTCTACCTCAGTACTTATGGTATTGATCCTGTTGATCCTGCTAATCCAATCGAATTTGGTTCGTTCACCCTGGACGAGAATATGATTGAAGGACAAATCGTCCCAATCATTCCAGTGAATGATCTATTCGGTAACGAAGCCGGTGCTGACTGGCAACAGCACTTCGGACGCGGCCATGTCGTCCTGTCATCTAATTGGGGTGTCAGCGGCGGCAACATCGCCAACTTCTTCACCGATTTCCCATCCCTCGTTGGTGCCGATTCAGAAGTTACCTTCTCACTCAGCGGAACCAGAATTAGTTCCTTTGGTGTGAGCCGAGTTCCAAAGTACACACCAACTGCTGGTCAGTCAGCAGCCCTCAAGGGAACCAGTGCACGACGTGCCACCGCTATTGATCCTGGCGAAAGCAACCGGTACATTACCGAAATGGATGATGGCCTGGGTGATTTAATCGATCTTGATTCCCAAACTGGTATCAGCCCGCATGCTGCGATTGACCGATTCGGAAATGAAGCATCTTTAGCTAGAAAGCTAGTCAAGCTCGTAGTCGATTCGGAAGCCGCCTCTGATACAGAAGACCCCAACTTCTATACTGATGAAGTTCTGCCAAGGTTGCGTGTTCTCTTAGGACGTGACCCCGAATTCGGTGACGTCTGGTACAATGGCCAGAGGTTTATGCAATTCAACGGCGACAGCTGGGTCGGCTAATTAATTTTCTTCACAATCTCAGAAGCCAAGAATGCTTCCAAAAAGTATTCTTGGCTTAATTTATATTTATCCATGCCCTTCAGATATTCGTAAGCTTCTAAGACTTTAGATTCATCGTCTACGAGATGGGCAGCGTGATCTAAGTCATCGAAATAAAGTGGGTAATCCTCTCCCAAATATTCAATCACAGCAGGATGTCTATTCACTAGAAGCGGAGTGTTCCTGGCCATACATTCAATAACCGCATTATTCGCCGAACTATCATACAAGTCAACGAATACCACATTTCTAGAGAGCATGTGATCGTACATTTCATTCTTCAATCTGGACCATTCCTCATACCTACCGTATGGCTTACCATGATAATCCAGAGTCTTGGATTCAATATCCCTCAAGACCATGGCATATTTATTGGGCATTAACCATACTTTAAGATACTCATCAGTTTTGAGCCTCTTAATAGAATCCATTTTCCTTAGCCAGTATCCAATTTGGAAAATGGTCTTATTCTTATTCCTCTTGAAGACATTAGGATCCCACAACATATCGGGAATTTCGGTAGGATGATAAATCGTGGATACAGGAACGTCAACCTGTTGGGATAACCATTCATTCACATAATCTGATAGAACAAACAATCCCAAACATTTATCAAGGCTTTGGACAAAAGGTTCCCTATTGATGATATATTGTGGGGAGTGCATGAAGTCAAACCACACTGGCATGTTATGTGGATTGTGAATAAATCCAATCCACGGCCTGGTGTATGGGACTTTGTGGTTCAACAAACTAGATTCTAAATCCCACGAAAAAGTCTTTTCAATGAACATATCCACAAAAACTTCTGCATCGGGATTATGAACCGGTAGTACAGCATCAATAGCGAATTGCCACCCACTCCTATGTTCCGGGAAGCCAACCTGATCGCCCAAATCAATAATGCCATCTGGTGATCCCGGATAAACTACTTCAACATGGTTCTTTTGTGCTTCGTATCTCTCCCTGGCTGCCTCTACATCAACTCCAATATCACCAACAAAGACTCTTCTATATAGATCTTCCCAACCTATAAAATAATCGAATGATTTGATATATTCTGTCAGTGCGATACCAAATTTATTGGCATTCTCAATCATCCAGTAGTCATCGTCACGACCACCACTAATATTTAATCTCTGGAAATCATCCCCAATAATTTGTAGAATCTTCTCACCATAGAATTGATTCCAATCAATCCAATTATACTTCGATAAAAACTCGGTTTCCCTGAGATATTTAACACTCGAAACCATCAGCCCATAATCAGGGCCACCATCGAGGTTATTCCAAGGCATAGCATAACAATTGTCAGTCAATTTAAAATCATTTACAATCCTTCGAACCCGACATAAAGTCTCAGGTGTTGTGACTACAATGTAATCATATCTTCCTTCAATTGCCTGGCGGATACTAAAGCATAAAGCATGTCCGAACTTATCGACACCAGCTAGATGTTCAGAAGCATCCGATATAATCACCGAATGGTTAGTATGCTTATAAATATCGAATTCAGCAGAGTCAATTACTGGCAGGTCAAGCTGATATCCTAAACTATGCTGATCCACAGAAATAAGAAGGTGATCTACACCTTCATTATCCATGCATTGAATCCACTGATTGGCAGGATCTACCTTACAATCCTGTGGATTCATGATACCAACAGACAGGATCTTGTCCTTTGACGACCCGGAAGAAGCAATTATATGCTTGCGGAGGGTTCTTAAATCTGCTGCTATTCCGTCGAGTCTATCTAAAACATCTTTCATAAATGACTCCCGGTATATATACACATGACTACTTCATTTATATTGCCAGCCTTCAACTTATCATCATATAGGCTTCGCAATTTCAACTACGTCCTAGAAAAGGCCCGAAAAGCCTTCGAAGAAGTCATAATTGTAGAACAAGTTCCAGCAATCAATGAATTGCCGCCAATCCCAGGTGTCAAACACTTCAAAATTCCATGTACAAATAGACAAATCGAAAAGAGCAAGTTAATCAATTATGCTTTCAAAAAGTCATCTGGACAATTTTTATGGGTGAATGATGCTGACATTTATTTGCCATTTAAAAAGGTCTTATCACAAATAGAAGAATACATGGAATTTATTAAGCCATTTAAATTCTTCGTAAAGCTCAATGAAGAACAGACAAATACGCTCATCGACGAAAGAATACTTCACATTGATAATGCACCAGCCGTCAACGTCTTAGTAGGCGGTGCTTTTATTATCAGAAGAGACAGATTTGAATCGATCAGGGGGATGAACGAGGATTATACAGGCTGGGGGTACGAAGATAATGAATTAGGTATCAGAGTTGGTGCTACTTGCACTCCCGTAATATTAGAAGAATTCGTGGGTGCACACTTATACCATGTTCAAGCATTCGATAATGACACCGAATACAAGAACAAGCCATTGTTCTATAAGGGAAAGCATGAATTAGAAAACAACGTGGACGATTATATAGCTAGCATCAACTCATCTATTTAGAGTTTTATGATTATCTAGCATTCTATCAGCCATTTTCTCGAATTGAGTTCTCAGGAATGCTGACGCTTGGAAAAGCGATCTTTCTCCCATTGGTAGAACCTTCGGAATAATAAGCCCGCCCTGAGTTTCACTAGTACATCGCTCGGCTATACCGTCAGCCTCATCCTCAAGTGGCGAGATGCCTCCAAAGTACACTCCACTGAGAGTAGGGCCTTCTACTTTATCGACGGTGATTTTTGCATACATTATGATAAACATACACATCCATTTTTGATCACTTGCCCGTCGATCCAAATCCCGATACCCCTCGTGACGTAGCGGGAAGAGACTCAACTTCTTCAACAGGCACACTCAGATATGGCACGATAACCAACTGCCCAAGCCTCTCCCAAGGAAGGATTTCGATTGGTTTACACCTGCCGTTCAATACTGGATACCACACGTGAGTAAACATGGGGCCAGTATACCCAGAATCAATCGTATTATGTACTACAAACAACCCCCTCTTAGCGAATGTCGAAGACCTATTACGTAGGAATCCTACATAATTATCAGGGATCTTCACACTAATGCCAGCAGGAACTTCAACACTTGTTCCAGGATAAATCGTAATTGTTTCGCCAGCATTATATAAATCAAACCCAGCATCACCTGGCTTTGCGAACTTCATCTTGGCTTTCTGTCTTACCTGCTCGTTGTCATACTTGACTAGAATTTTAGGATCGTTCATCGTATTTCACTCACATGTTTTTTAAATGGGAAGCAATCAACGTAGCTTTAGAATACTGCAACGGAGTAATTGAAGCAGACTCCGTAATGATGGCATATGCTAAATTAGAAGAACAAAACTTATATCCAAGATTAATCAAGGAAATAAGTTATGAAGAGTTTAAAAGTTTAAAAGCTGTAGACGCTAGAATGGGGGCAATGTCTAAAAGATTTGAAGTCAAGCCACCAGCACCAGAAAAGAAGCCAAACGACAAAAAATTAGTGTGGGCTATTGTAGTTCTGGCAGTCTTATTAATCTGTGCAATCGTTGCTTTAATTCTTCGATAGAACCGTTATTCGGGACGATGACATCAGCATCATCTTCTATCAGCCTATCAGTAGCATCCTTTGAACATCTATCATTCTTGATCCAAATGATCAAGTCATATAAAGAGTGTTCCCTGGCAGCCTCAATTTCATTTGGATTTCTAAGGCCGGTCAGAATGCTATATCTCTTCAACTGTTCTGATTGAGGATAAAGTGCATCCTTGGCTTGCTTGGCTCTGCCAAAATCAAACAATTCATTTCTCAATTTAGCTTTATTTAATTTGACGCTCTGAACATCTAAGCCATGCTCAGTCGCATAATCTTCAATGAGTCGATCTGATGTATTTGCGTACCCACAGCCTAAGATTTCAGCTAGGGCTTGTGCTGCTGTGGTTTTGCCAGATCCAGAATAGCCTAGAATAAGTAGTTTCATTTCTTAGTTCTTGGATTTTTAGGGATGCAGTACAGAGTTTGATCGTGCCACTCTGTTTCTAAAAATACTGCCGAACCCCTAGCTTTTTCCAAGGCGTTGAGTAGTTTAGTAACAGCACCGGCCTGTTTCCAACACTCTTTTTCGAACTCTTTGGCTTTGTTAGATGGTGACTTCATCTGGTTAAGCCGTTTCCTGGCGGTCCCGGCGTAATTCCAGATTTTATCTTTTAAGAATTTAGTCTTCTGTATAGCATCGCCGCTAGTAATGAAAAAGTAGCACGGCTTAATTTCTTCTAATTTGAATTCTTTGGGTGGATTAAGTGTTTCTAGAAAGTCATATACATCAAGTTCGAAGACTCCTTTATAGTCTTCGGGTATCTTATCACCCACCTTGACTGACTTAGAATACTTAACCATACTAAATCCAACAATGACGATTTATATACGCATGTCAGGCTCTGACATATGGTCAAAGACTGACAATCCATCATCAGCTGGACTTGGTTGAGTTGGGACAGGTAATTGCTGTGGTTCAGGTTGAGCTACCGCTGCCTGGACAGGAACGGGAACGTAAATGACCATAATATGGACGTCAGGCCCAGAGCCAGTTTGCGTCTCCTCAGGCTCATCCTGGAAGAAATCATTGGCGTGATCTATATTACCCTGCGGCTGCTCTGGTTGGGGTTGAACCTGAGAAGCCTGTTGTGCTTCTGGTCCATGTCCGAAGGTTTCTCGACCCAGATCTCCACCAACGAAGCTTTCCTGGACACCACCTTTACGGCCACCAGATTGACTCATGGTGGGAATAGAACCTTTACTGCCGCTCCCGATGCCTTTTAGATAATTGGCTTTCTTGCTCTTAACAAAGTTGGAACCTGGCTTAGGACTTTTCGGGGTCTTAATACCATCAGCCCGACCGTGCCCACCACGATCCTTCATCCCGAGCTTGGACTTATTAATATAAGGATCGTCAAAAAGCCCCTTATCCCCCATGACCATTGCACCAGAGCTTGTCATCTCATCGATCTGGTCATCATCTTCGTCGTCAATGAGTAAATGTTCAGAATCTTCCCGTTCTTTCTTATTCAGGCCAGTCGATTCAACCAGTTCACTTTGTAAAACCTTGCCAGTTTGAGATGCAGCTTGTGTGCTAGCTCTCTTAGCATCTTCTCCGTAGAGGACGCATCTCTCCACGCCCATTAAGTTATCTGCAGAAGCCTGAGCACCGTAGAAAGTGCCGTTGTTGAGGCCATTGGAAGACTCGAACCAGCCTTTGACGATGAAATATTGATTATTTTGATTGTACGGCATTTGTGTCCTCTCTGCCGTATCTTTGATTTGCATCTTTAAATTTTATGATTTCCCAATTGGATTTAGGTACCGATTTGCGGGTGCCCTTGAGGCTATCCGGGAAATACTCAATATATGCAAATTCATCTAGAATTAATGCTTCGCTGTCTGGATATCTAGCAAGAGAATCCGATACAGCTTCCGCCAGTTCATCCTCATCATCGGAGTAGAACATAATCTGCATAGGATATCTTAATAAATTAGGATTATATGCAGAAAACACCTGGTTCGGGTCCTTCGTCGGACCCACCATGATACGGGCATTAGTGGGTAAATTGACCGTATCCTCGTCCTCCAGGATCAATTCACCATGGTCTTTAATATAATTGACAAATTTATCTTGATTATCTGACTCGATCAGATCATCATAAACTTTTACGATCGCATTATGAAATATAGACTCAGTTAAATTCTTCTTTAAGGTATCTTCAATATACCTCATATGCCCAGGTGAATGGGTTTGCAACCAAGATTTGAATTCACCTTGGCGGTACAATTCAGCAAGTTTTTCGACGTCAACTGCCATATCTAGGGAATAAAAGGATTTTGATATCCTTATCCTTTACTTTAGGAAGAATTTTCTCTTGGAGAGGAATATGGTACTCGAATAGAGTATCCAAAACCTCATCGAGCATTTGGATGCCGCCATTGATTGTAGGCCACGCGATACCAATTTCAGGCTTATCTATAACCTGGAACACAACATACTTCTGCGAGCCAATATCTATAACTTCTGAATCATATCCATGTTTGATGATGTAGCGATAATGGGCTATCTCATCAGCGGATAGATAGTATAATGTGTCCTTCTCTGACATATACTATGTACTAAAGGCCATTAACCGATTTCAGATCAGCGAGCATCGGTGGCAATAGAGTCTCCTCAATGAATCCACCAAATGGAACATTCCTGATCGTAATCCTAGTGCCCTTATTGGCATAGAACGTAGAAATCGTATTGATCGCATCATCGATATCGCCACGAAGAGATCCGGAAGCATCGATGTACAAGTACAATTCCGTAGGTGCCTTGTTACCATTCCTAGCATCAATGAATTGCTTCAGAGCGGCAACAATACTTACAGTGTCAGATCTATCGATCGGTCCAAGAATCTTGAACTTCTTAGCTGTTGGGTAACCAAGAGTCCTGCCATTAGGACCATTAGGCGTGATCTCCATAAGAGCTTCACGTCCGCCCACACTATTAGGCAGCTCGGTGTACTCAAGAACAGCAGCCGCCTGTGCAGCCTGCTTGGCCGCATAATCACCACCTACATCCTCGTCCATGAAGCCAATAAAGGTTGGACCAGGAGTAACCTTAGGTGGATCTGGTTCTTGTTCTGGTGGATCTTCCTCACCGCCGCCAGTATTGCCCTGAGGACAAATCTTAGCCCAATCAATCTTGCAATTCGGATCAGACAATCGCAGCAGATTGAAGTTACTTGGGGCAATATTCCACGCACATGGGCCAAGCTGTGGGTCTGACGGTGGATAAATTTTATCGTCATCACTGCCGATAAGCAGCTTGAACCCGCCAGCAGCAGCTTGGATACGCTGGGCTTCGATGTACTGTCGAGTAGCCACATTGCGTTCGCGTGATCGACAAGCCTCTAAAGCACAACATAGAGCAGACTTCTGTTCGTTGAATAGTTTAATAATAGCTGCGAGCCATTCATCAGCTATAGCTTCTTTTTCAGCCTTAACCTTATTGAGATAAGATACCCACTGGTCCCTGATGCCCTGAATAATTACATCAATATCAAAGTAGAAGATTGACGAATTACATGAGTAGGAACAAGTTAGTTCCCCATTTACGACAGTTTGTTCAACAGACGTTCCGACATCAGCAATGTTGGAAATTGAGATCAACCAAGGACTTTGAATATCTAGTGGGACAATTGTATCTGGGCAAGCACCTGGATTGCCAATATTGGCTCGTCGAACAACCAAATAGTTCTCTTCAGGGCTGACCCTCTCATCTCGAATATCAACGATCGCACGCCCATCATGGGCGATTTCGAACGCTTCTTCAGTGAGAATACCATCCCATTCTGCATTCGCACCATCAACTCCGTCATCGCCCTGCGGCCCAGTTGGTAGGCCGTTGGCACCGTCATCTCCCGCATCACCCGTGGGGCCGATATCACCAGCTGGGGCAGTAAATCTTAATTTATCCAGATCAATCAATTTCTGGACGAACTGTTCAATATCGAGGCTGAAGTTGATAGCTGCAGTGTTTTCATGCAGATTTTCTTCTTCAGGCTCAATATTAATAATACCATCATCATCACCCACGAGAGCCACCAGACCATCTGTATAGGTCTGTGTGCACCCTTCAGCGGTCAATGTCGCCTTGGGTGGTGGGATCAAGATGCCGGTCATCTTGTTGAAATCTTCCGCCGACATTAGTCCGTCGCGAAAGGGAGTGGCCAAGGGAACGCTTGGCTGGGTCACCTGGACCCAAGACCTTGTGGAAGCTCTGTACTCAAAGAAGACCCCAGGAGAGCACTCGAAAAGCATCCCGTCTTCCGGGTTAGGCGGAAAAACATGGCTAAATGGTTCAGTGCTCATTCACAAATACCGGTACAAGCTGTTTGGAATTGGTATTTAGCATCCCCTTCAGGATTAGCTACCAACTTCACAGGATTATCCACATCATACACTCGAACCAGAACTTCCTCACCATCAGGCGAATCAGTGCTAGAATCGAAAATAGCTTTGCCAGTCTTAGAGAAGATAGAGAATTGGGTGTTCCCGCCAAGGGATGCATACTTGAATTGCATCACGCCAGAATGCTCAGCACCCTCAGGGGCGTTCTCATCTGGAGGACAATTAAGTACACCAGAGATGTCCAATTGCCTATCAAACCCAGATTTTTCTTCGATTCGACTATCGTAGCTGAAGGACGGACAGATGTCGATAGTATTGCTCTCGACCTCTTGCCTAACCCTATCGACAATCTGCTTGGTCATGCTAAGGGCTTCATCTCCAGACTTAACCTTACCGAATTCTTCAGCAATAGATTGCATGCCTGAAGAATCACCCCATAGCTTCTGAAGGACGAGCATTATAGCCTGACCAACAAAACCATCACCCTTATCAGTGAATGGCCTAATCACGTCATCGACGTCATCTTCATCTATATTGCTGAATTTCTGGACCAGACCACCACTCGGGCCACCATTCCTGGAGCACAGATCGCTCGGACCATACTTACAGGAGCAACCCAAACATCTGACAATCTTACAGACGATTCTTTCAAATTCGCCACATAAGAGCCAGTCCCTGATGTCAGTGACATTATCGGCGATCCTATCAACGCCCTCGGCGATGTCAGTGAGTACACCAATCAGGCCGGTACAATCAGCGAATTCAATACCGATACAGAATTCAAGAGGTAGTTGGAATTGGCATTCGGCCAATTGAGTCGCCAGATTGTGTAAAACATCTCTAGCAGCTTTGTCTCTTTCTACGATCCAATCCCTAATCTCATTACACCACTGCTTGCAGATCTTTTCCGCTTCTTTTTCATAAATATTGATAATTGCTTGGACTAGAGTGCTTAACCTGACCGTTTGGACTGGAACAGGTTCAGATTGAACAGCACTAGGCGTCGTCAACGATCCAGCACCAATATTGGTTAGGTTCGGTTGCCAGCCTTTAGGCAGCTTGATGATATTCAGATCAACTTCACCCGCTGGGTCTGCTTCGCCTGTCTCTAATTGCCACTTACTAAGGTCATCCTTCGTGAATTTAATAGCACGAATTACTGGTTTAGCGAAGATTTTAGAGGCTGGTTCATCATCTTCTGGAACATTCATCTTGGCTTTGGTAACTTCCAAAACGCCATTAGACGAATCCAAATTAATATTGGTAACTGCGGTATCCCAGATCTGCTCTAATTCTTGATATTTAATACCAGTAAAGGCGTGGCGTTCAGTGGCATCAATGCCAGCCTCGCCGGTTTCACCTTTTGGCCCGTCACCTGTGCCTTGACGTCCTTCTCTACCCTTTTTGCCTTTATCACCAGTGGGGCCTTGCTTGCCCGCCACTTCTATACACAATGAATTGAGTAGGGAATTACTTAGATTGAACTTGATGGCAGGGACTTGACAGTCGCCATCGCTGACTTCAGTGCACTCGAATGCGATACTATCGCTGATGAATTTTATATCACCATCTAGAACATTTTCTGGACCATTTTCTTGTGTCAGGTGTAATCCAGGCTTTAGTATAAATCCAAATCCACCTGGCTTAGATGATAACTGGTCTAGAATGGCTTTGTCTTTTTTGGACAAAAGGCCATTGGTGGGGCCGTTCGGATCTGTAGTACCCCTAGCGATGGGTATGTCATTGACAACACCCACTCGAACCCAATTATTATCTTCGGCATTGTATTGCCACTTGACACGGAAGGCGTCAATGAATACTTGGCCGTCAAATGGTGCTCTTGGTAATTGCATATTATAATTTCAAGCTGTACGAACGTCCTTTTTGACGTTTCCGCTTTCTAATATTCTTCTTGGCTGTTCCGCTGCCGGGGTCCATCTCGTCGTAGCCAGGTGAACTCCTTGTATCCTTGAAAATAGTTACTCTCTCGGTAGGTTTATATACCGACCAATGACCACTTTCTAGAATAGCGTCAACAGCATCAGAAAATGCTTGTCTCGGATCCATATAAGTAAATTTGATCTGAATAAATAGATATGGATTAAGCGTATTATGCTCAATCGGCAGCTCCAGGAATATCTAAGCTACTTAGATTCTGGCTTTGGTTGTGGTTGTGGGCGGGGCTTTCTACGCTCACGGCGGGAGTACTGCAACATATCATCCTCCTTGCCGCTGCCATTTTATCTTAGTAGGGTAGCATGTCGTTAGCCAAATCTAAGGTGGTAATAGATAACAGCAGTGCACTCAATCCAAGATAGAGTGAATGGGTAAAACCTTCAAAATCGTGAAAGACCTAAAGACCGATGATGGCCGAACCATCAAAGTCATAGGCAAGTACGACCTTCAATCCATTATTCAAGCAGGATATGCACCAGACGACGTAATGTCTTACATGATCGATCGTCTAGAGCGAAAGTGCAAAGAAGCAGGTGTCAAAGACACGGGTTAAACAATCCCGCCCGGTAATCCAGATGGGCCAACGGGTGCAGGTGCTTCTTCCTGAGGAATAATGCTGATCGTACACTTGGTAGTGAGCAAGAGTGCTGCCACAGAAGCAGCATTCTGCAATGCCGTACGCTCAACCTTAGCCGGGACAATAATTCCAAAATCAGTCATATTGCCGTACTGCTGTTTGGCAGCATCATAACCAAAATCAATGTCATCACTAGACTTCACTTTATCAACCACAACACCAGCATCAACACCAGTATTCTCTGCAATCTGACGCAGGGGTGCTTCTAAGGCACTAAAAACAGCAGCCATGCCAGCTGCTTTAGGGCTATTACCATCATATGCTCTGTCCTTCATAGCATGAAGGACGGCGACAGCACCACCAGGCAAAATCCCTTCATCAATAGCTGCTTTACAAGCGTTCAGAGCGTCATCGATGCGGTCACGCTTCTCGCGAACTTCGACCTCAGTAGCACCACCCACTGAGATCTGAGCGATACCGCCTGCTAATCTGGCCAAACGCTCTTGAGTCTTTTCACTCTCATAATCGCCAGCAGCTTCACTTAGCTGATGGCGTAACATATCGACTCTATCTTCAATCTTCTCCTCGTCACCATTACCATTAAAGATGGTAGTAGTGTCCCTATCAATACGAACCTTCTCGCATGATCCGAGTTGGTTGACATTGAATTCATCGAGATCCTTAACTCCAGTCTTTCCTAGGAGAACGGCACCGGTAGCAATAGCAATGTCTTCCAAGCTATCTCTACGTCGATCGCCATATCCTGGAGGAGAAACAGCCACTATCTGCATGCCATTCTTGAGTCTATTAATAGCGAGGAAATTGAGAATGTCCTCGCTGAATTCAGCGATAAAAACGCATGGTTGGCCGGTTGGTAAAGTTCCCTCAAGCACTTTGAGCATTAGCTTGAGATCACCAATGCGGCCATCATAGACGAGAATCATTGGATTTTCATATTCACACAACATCGTACGACTATCAGTAGCAAAATGTTGGCTAATATAGCCGCGAGGGAATTGTAATCCATCTACTACAGCTACGCTGTCCTTGAGCGAAGACCCTTCCTCAATGGTAATCACACCATCTTGGCCCACTTGGTCCATAGCTTCCGCAATCATATTGCCAACACTTTCATCGTGGTTGGCACTACAAATCGCAACCTGTTTTACTTGGTCTAGATCGACAACAGGCTTGGCCATGGAGCCTAGAGATTCAACAATCTCTTCTACGGCTTCATTGATACCATTCTTGAGATCGAGAGGGGAAGCACCAGCAACAATGTGCTTGCGTCCTTCATTATAAATGGCCTCGGCCATAATGGTAGCCGTGGTGGTACCATCTCCAGCGGAATTGGCCGTCTTAGAGGCAGCCTGTCTGACGACTTGGGCAGCCATATTTTCTACAGGATCTGGTAGTTGAACCTGCTTAGCCACTGTGACGCCATCCTTAGTAATGACCGGATCACCAAACTCCCTTTCAAACATCACTACTCGGCCTGTAGGTCCGAGCGTGGATTTTACAGCATCAGCAATAGTGCTGATACCATTGGCGATCTTCTCAGAGGAATCATCAAAAAGAATGTTCTTAGGCATTAAAATCTCCGTTCTGGTAAATATTTACTGATGGAACCTAAAATTGCAATACTGTTAATGACCAGGGGTGAGTGGAACCAGCCAGAAATTTGGCATGAGTTCCTCCAAGACGACCGGTACAGGCTATATGTACATTGCAAGAATCCCGGAAGCATCCAAGATGAGTTGATGAAGAAACATATAATACAGAAACATCATGAACATACTAAGTGGGGGCACATTTCCTTAGTCAAAGTGATGGTATCTCTTTTATCAGAAGCATACCAAGACGAAAACAACCAAAGATTCGTGATTGTCTCAGAAAGCTGCATCCCTATTAGGAATTCGAATTTTATCTATAACAAAATGATGTCTATCAACAAAAGTTGGATCAGGCTAAAGCCAAAGAATAATTTCATGAAAGACAGATTCCACATGGTGGACAATATCGCCAGGACGGAATTTGAAAAATGTGACCAATGGGTAGGGCTAACAAGAAATCACACTAAAACTATTTTATCATTTAATAGAGTACAAGATTTCAGAAGAATGTTCGCTGCAGATGAACATTACATACCGACATGCCTACGTATAAAGCATGGTAATGATTTAGAAGATCAGTTGACCGGAATCAAATCAACTTGGGTCGATTTCAGTCAAGGAAATCCAAGACCAAGAACTTATGAAAGCCTCAGCCTAGAAATGACAAAAACACTGATTGAATGTAAAAATTTATTCGCCAGAAAATTCAGTGTAAATGCTAAAGTCAAAGATGCTCTCAAACTCATCCATTCAAAGCATTCTTAACTTCTTTGGATAATGGATTCGGAATAATGTCACGCAATGCTGCAAAGAATGAATCATCCCCATCGACGCTTCTAGTAATCATCATATCAAATAAAAATCTCATCCGGGTGTCGCCGATAGCTGTTTTTAATGCCTTAGTCATTCTTTTATGAATGTCGGCTTTATCCGTCGTCACTACGTTTGTCATCCCTTCTCTCAAAGGCAATACAGCCTTAAGAGCTTCTTTACCTAATTTCTCTTTTTGTAATGAAGTGTGGAATATTTTATCCATTTCAGATATAAGTATAATCAAGGCCGCACATCTTTTTTCAGCGTCACCACCAAATTCTGAATATTTATAAGCAAGTTCGTTGATCGTGGAGACATCTGCTTTATCACAAATATCTATTAAATGATTATCGACAAATTCTCTGAGATTTCCGAATGTTCGTGGATCTTTGCTATTATTAATTAAATTCCGCAATTTTTTGAGCATTTCCACTTCATTCACCAATTCTGTTTTATCTTGGACTTCTTTAAATTCAAGATTGGTCCTGGCTAAAAGAGATACAAATTCCCTATAAATTAACGGTCTTAGCCCAATCCATTTCAACAGCCTATTAAATCCGTTGAAGTCAAGAATAACTTCATCGAAATTAACAACATAGCTATCGCATCTACAATTAGGATTCATATAAGCATCTCGAACCTTAGGATTCGAATGCTTTTTAAACCATCCCCCAGATCTAGACTTGGACTTCGAATTCTTTAATTTATTGGTGTGTTTCCTCTGTATAATCAATGCCCGAGCATTCGGAAACACTTTTTCCCAAACTGGAATCGTTAAACTGTTTCTAGGATCTTTCCATCCCCATGGCTCTATTCCCTTACACGGCCCGTAAAATTTAGGAGATATATCGTGTAGTTTAATAGAATCAGCTAAAAGGTTAACCATCTTTGGCATGTTTTTGTGGCATTTTTCTACATGCTGTATATTCATAGCATGCCTATCTAAACATAACTCCTGGAGTATTTTAAAATTCCAGTCACGAAAGGATTCAGATTCATGATACTTCCTAGTATTTCTTCCCCCAGCATCATTGCCCACAAATAAACCACTGAATCTAAGTAGTTTAGTTAAATAGGATGTCCCTCCACCATGGGACCCACAGATGATGATTGGACTACTTTTGGAATTCATACAGGATATTTACTAAACCATGCCAAAACCAGATTTTATAATCATTGGTGCCCAAAAATGCGGCACAACTTCATTATGGCATTACTTAAAGTCACATCCACAAATACGTATGGCCCCTACTAAAGAGTTACATTACTTCGATAGAATGTATAGTAGAGTCAAGCCCCAATGGTATATGAATCAGTTCAAGGTTCCGGATAGGAAAAGGTTCAAAGCATTAGAATTCGTAACCGAGTACAATGAACCTTTGCATATCATGAAAGGCGAGGCCACACCATTATATTTATACCATCCTAAAGTACCAAATAGGGTAAAAAAGCATCTCCCTAATTGCAAATTTATAACTCTACTGAGAAACCCAGTAGATCGAGCTTGGTCGCATTATAAAATGCTCAAGCATAGAAGAGTCAAGATACCTTTTGAAAAAGTAGTAGATCAATCTATCTCTGACACAAGCTTATATGACGGGATATTAGGAAGAGGAATATATATCGATCAGTTACAAAGATGGTTCGAACATTTTAATAGAGAGCAATTTCTAATAATCAAGACAGAAGAAATGAATGTTAATACTGAAGCAGCGATCCAAAATTCAGAAGAATTCTTAGGCGTAATCAAAAGATCAAGGCCAAATAAAAAATTCGTGAAACATTTCGAGTCCAGACCCTCTACAATTCCAGAATCATGCAAATCAAAACTGATTGAATTTTATAAAAGCTACAACAAACAGTTAAATGATTTGATTGGTATAAATTTCAATGCCTAAACAACCAATCTAAGGTGTCAGGATCAGCTAAAGCCGCTTCCGCAATCCTATGACCGATAGACATTTTAGTTAATTTAGCGTATTCACAATTATTGACAGCTTTGACGCTATTTTTCATGGGTACTGTTGGGTCATTTGAGCTGCGAAATGCCCAAATGGGATTAGTAATTTTTCGTGATAGTCCCCTACATATTCCACCACAAAAAGCAATGCCAGCGTCAAACAATTTAGGATGTCTAGCCATACAATCCCATACTCCAAACCCACCCATAGACTGTCCTACTACGTAATTCTTCCCTCTTTTAAATTGCCCAACCAGTTTCACAACGTCAGACATAGCATTAGTTTGGCCCAAATCTTCATGGTCATCCATAGACCAGTCAATATCAACCCACTTAGACTCTTTAGGACATTGCGGAACCAACACATCACAACCCAAGCTCAATAATTTTTGTACTACATATATTGACCATCCAGAAACAGATGACAAATTATCATCTCCCCTCTCTCCAGCACCATGCAGCCAAACCACCAATTTATCATAATCCTTAGTCTGCTTATATAATCTATAATTAATATTCTCAGTCGATCCTACAACTAGTCTAGAAGCTTTAGTCGATACATACCAAGACCATTCTTCTTTTTTCAGCCATGCTTTTGGTCTTTCAAATTCAATTGTATCTAAATCCAAGATCTTACTGAGATGTTCTATTTCTGCCCTTTGTATAGGGCTGTCGTACCATGCATATAAAATCTTTCCTGAGTCCTTCAATTTCTGGGACGCATTCTGATAAAACAAGTTCAAAGTCTCAATTTCTAATGGGTTACCATAACATATAATATAATCGAATTCATCATTAAATTCTGAGAAATCCATAACAGCATTATGCACTATCCTAGGTTTTTGGTATCTAGAAATAGATCCAAAAAGAGGAAACAATTCCTTCTTCTGACCAGCTTGAACAAAATTTTTATTGGGTTCAACACCACAATAATTATTAGGTTCTAAAAAAGGAATCAATAGTCTAGCAAATCGCATAGGCCCGACACCGACTTCTAAAACCTTATGATGCTTCTTTAATCCCATTTCGAGCATAACCTGGAATTGATACCTTGATTCATTATTCCAATGTTTGGGATTAGCAATCTTACCTCGATGGTTCTGCATGAAAGATCTCACATATTTAATCAAGACATTTAATAGGCCAAAGTGTTGCGAATCAATTGTATCTCAAATTAGAGAACAAGATGAAGTCAACCCTATTGTGGTGATCGATGATGGCAACCGGAATCCTAATCTTCCAAATACTGTCAACCATATTATAACCGAATTCGATATAGGATTAGCCGAAGGTCGCAACGTTGGATTGACCCATTGTGATACCAAGTATACTATTCTAATGGATGACGATTTTGATTTATCATCCAAGCTATCCTTATTGTACGACGGAATCGTTAAATCAGATGCTGATATTGTGGCTGGAACAGTTGGCAGACCAAAGGGTAAAAGTTATTGGATAGGAACACTAGAAAAAACCGAAAAATCAATCAAAATCAAGCAACACCCTAAAGGAATAGATACAGCGACTGGATTCCCAATATTTGATATTGTACAAAATTTTTTCATTGCCAAGACTGATTTTTTAAAATCGGTCCTTTGGAATGCAGAGTATAAGATAGGTGCAGAGCATATGGACTTCTTCATGCGTGCCATGGAGAAGAACCCCAAAATATTATTACACCCAAAATCGATAGCTTTCAACAAGCATATCAATAATCCAAATTACAAGAAATACAAACAACGATACACAGCTTTCTTATCTAAATTCTTCAGGAATAATGATTTAGAAACCATAAAAGTCGAAAACGTCCAAAAGAAAAACCATGTTGTCATATCGAATGACAATGGAGCAGCAGCGTGGGGCCAAGAACCACTAGATAGATGGCCCGAAACAAAATTCATTATCTTAACACACCAAAGGTCTGGATCAACTCTATTATCGAATGCTATAAATGATATGAACTGGGCAGTCTGTGGAGGAGAAATCTTACATAAAAGACCTGGACATAGAAAGCTTCACTACAAAAGGTTGTTCAATAGCAAAACTATGCATCCAATCACAGTTAATCCACACTCCAGCCTATATAAACCACATTTTTTAGATTATTACTTTTATGATTACTTCTGGGCTTTACCCGCAGCAGCAAGACCACATGCTGCAGGATTTAAATTCTTTATAAACCACATCGAAGATATCGACATCAGCGATCATATAGCCAACGATCCAACGATTAAAATAATAAGATTAAAGAGAGAAAATCCTATTTATTCGCTAGTTAGTTTCCTTGCGGCAGACAAAACCAATAACTGGTTTAATGATACGCAATTAGGCACAGTACAAGTAAGCTCACAACAGGTGATAGAGGCGAACGACGCATTAAAGAAACAGGACGAATTTGTCGATAAGTACAGAGATACCCACGAAATACTAAACTTGACTTACAAAGATCTATGCTTAGATTACGAAAAGTCTATACTCAAAGTATCTGCATTCCTGAAGTTACCGCATGAAGTACCTGAACAATCTTTAAAGAAGCAGGATAAAAGATTATTGCAGAACAAGATCAGAAATTACAACCAACTAAAAACATCTCTAAACGGTAGACCAGAAGCCGAGTTTTTAGTAGACAAAGAATTTTAGACTATATGAACATACGTCTGCCTTAATTTCCTATGACAGTTCAGGAAAATAGGTGGTTTCCATAATTTTATTTTATGGCGTTTTATGGCTCCCCCAAAATTAAATGAGCCGCTTATCATATGAACCCTTTTACTTCGAGGGTCCTTCACATTTATAATTCTCTTTTGTACAGCACCTATAATCTGGTACATTGCTGGGTGATTGGCTTTAGGCATCCATATTAAACCATTGCAAGGTGAATTTCCTCTGGACTTCCTTGGCTGCTGGCACTTGACGGATGGCACAAACATCGCAGGATAATCGTAGTTCAAAATCTTACGGATATCCTTAAGCATCTTCATATCGCAGTCTACATATAATCCACCATGATCTCTAAGAATCTGATATCTAAACAGATCAGAGTAAAATTGATACTTCCTACGATAATGAGTTTTTACTATCCTTCTAATCCCAGAGAATTCAATATCACCTAATTCTTCCCTGAGCCATAATTTATACTCAAACTTGCTTTCATCCATCCACGTCGGCATAGACTGATTAACAAATCTTTTTGGAATCTTTGGACCCATCCAAATTTGATGAATTTTTATTCTATCCTCTATCATATGTATATCCAAATAGATCTATGTCTTTTTTGAATCTTTTTGCTACGAGTTGAATTAATTCATCCGTATAATATTCTTTATAATGAGCATGCTTGGTCGTATTTTTCTTTTTTAAGTTATGTGGTTTAGCTCCTAGTTCTGATAATTTCTGGGTATCTTCATTAAAATTTTCAATCTTTCCAATAAAATCCAGCATCATATTACCATTATTATCGATAAAATGATAATATTGAGGATCAGTATGAATTCTAGCTTGCACACTCATAGTATTCGGGTGGTTTGCTACCCTAGAAATAAATAGTGGAAAACTCCTTTTTAAACGCATCGAAATAAAGCCAGATCTGCTGCAATATCGCCATGCACTGACCATTCTGTCCCATGGATCTCTAACGAATGAAAATTTAATGGAATTTTCCCAGAACTGGTTGCTGACATTATTTCGTATAAACCGTCCTCTTCCTATTTTGAGAATTCTATTATGAAACTTTCTCATACCATGCTTGTTGACGAATTTTTTCTTATTTCTAGTAAATGGTGCATTACAACCTGGATACATCGAAACAATCGAATTAGAAGCAGCCTTAGTGTTTCTCACATAAATCAACTTCATTTCAACTCACCCATGATGTCTTTATAAATATTTCTACCACTAATCCTCCCGAACCTTTTTAAAGTTGTTTTATTTTTCAACATTCTTTTGATTATAGTCCTCAGGATTTTCAACAAGACTGGAGTGTTCTCGAAATTCTTTCTGATCCTTCTAAACAAGTTTATGTGAACATCCACAGTTCCATTGATCGCTATTAATTGATTATCATCCCATAGCCAATTGTTCTCATCATTAATCTTCTTTCTAATTGGCTTAGAAGCAAACTTTGTGGTTTGTACAATTCTTTCATAATTACATAATAGAGATATCAACAATGCATTATTGCGATGTGGAATGTCCCCGAAATCTGCATAAGTATCACATATGCTTACAAGCCATCTGGAATTAAGCTGAGCACAAACATCATCAATGTTCTCTTCGACGAATTCAGATAAAGTCAACCAGGCACCTAATGCTTCTTGTCTTGATGATCTCCGACATACTCTGATAACAGGCATGAGATCAATATTGTTCACAATTGGCCTTCGTCCAGGCATATCAAAAATATCCTATGATTGTCAGTGACAAAAACCAATTTATATTTGTAAAGACCAGGAAAACATGTAGCTCTAGTATAGAATACAATTTATCAAAAGAATGCTCGAAAAATGACATCATCACATCTATTTATCCACCGATCAATGGACACAAACCCACTGCTAAAGGTAGAAATTGGAATTGTCATACGAAAGCAAAAACAATCAGAAGAAAACTCCCTAATAAATGGAAAAATTATAAAACATTTGGGTTTGTAAGAAATCCATGGGACCATGCCGTATCGCAATTTTGGTGGTCAACCAGGAAAGACACCCCACGAGTCATAAATGTCAGACAAACTAAATTAAGATTCAAACAGTGGATAACTAGCGAATATTCAAATTATTTCGTCAAAAACCAAATTGCAGACAACACAGATCTATTAACGTCTAAACGAAAACTGATTGTAGACTTTGTAGGAAGATATGAAACAGTTGAAAGAGATTACGAAGAAATATGCAGGCTGGCCGGACTTGAATACTTAGTTTTACCAAAGATTAAGTCTGAAACCAGAAAAATAAAGAATCATTATTCAGACTATTATGATTCAAGAACCAGACAAATCGTAGAACAAGCCAATAAGCAATGTATTAATCTATTTGGGTATAAATTCAGGAACTAATAAATTTATCTATATTGCCGTAGCCATTTGGATTCACTGACTTCCTCATTTTGCTATTTCTGAGATTCTTTAACAAACGAAAATTTTTACGGTAATTGCTTATCCTGTAGTTCTTAGAATATGGATGCCACATGTGATAAATCCGAGATCTAAATGCATGCGGATTCAATCTTTTGCTGGATCTACGAAATAGTATCGACATAGCATTATCTTCACACCCCCACCCAGCATACCTTTCATCCCATCCGTTTAAGAATTCTAATGTCTCTCTTTCTATGATAATCGAAGCACCAGCAAAAGGCATTGAGTCCAACTTTTGTCCCTTGGATAACTTCGCAACTTCTTTATAGGCGGGAGCTTCCCAATCTCTGATCTTAGATGACTCTTCTTTATTCAAGTATGAAAATGTATTATATGGCCTTACTACTTTATTCTTGCCTTCCCAATTCTCTAAAACTCTCATTATTAAGTTAGTGTCTGTCAAGAAATCAACATCACAATACCATATCACATCTTCGGTAGTGTGTTTCATTCCAATATTATATGCCCAACATTTATTGTGTAGCCCACCATTCTTAGCGAATATGTAAGTGAATCCAGATTCTTCGATTATTTTCTGGCATTTAGGCTCAGAATCCTGTTCCACTATTACGGATTTAATCCCGAGATTTGAATAGTATTTTAGGAATGTAGTCAGATTAGACATTCGGTGTTCATCAGTACATCTCAAAGCTGTTATTAGACATGCATTCATATTATTATATTTGGAAAAACTAAAATATGGTAAAGATCCACCAACTCTGGTTAAATGACAATCCTATTCCTCCATGGTTATCTACGATCATGGACTATTGGAAATTCAGCGGCCATCAGTATAAGTTATGGACTAAAAACGATCTTCCAGACTTAGATGATCATTATTCTCAAGAGTGGAGGATGCTATATGATTTATTTCCAGCAACACGCAAAGAACAGTTTTTGAGTGATTTATATAGATATATCATCCTGAAAGAAGAACCAGGTCTGTACGTCGATTGCGATATCTTGCCACTATCTCCAAAATTTTATGATCTATTAGGTAAAAGGCCATTAACCTTCTTTTATTTTGGATTATGGAACGGAGTATTATGGTCACCCACTACAGAATTAGCACATTGGGCTGCTGTTTATACACAAAAGAATATCGAATCAGTAACCAGAGATCATAAAATATTAAATTTATTAAGAACACAAATAGCAGGTGGTGTCCATCAAATATCTGGACCTGCTATGCTGAAAAAAGCCGCGAAAGCCTCAAAAGCTAAAGTCTTAGGGCCTCCCACCACGTCCTTACCTTGGGATGTAAGAAGAAATTCATTATTATGTCACTTATGGGCTTGGGAAGGCATATTAGGGAAATCTTTCTTCGAGTCGACACACAGAGCGATCGTATCAACTATAGGTGTGCCGCCACCCAAGATCAAAACACACATAATATGGCTTGGTGATCCAAAAGAGATTGAGGATCTCAAGAAGGCATGGGGTCGATATGATTTTATTGATTTCAAAGTTTGGAATGAGTATAATCTACCGGAACTAGAATTTAACGTACTATTGAGTTCTAGGAATTTAAAAGATCCTATCAAACACATTATGGATCTATATAAACTTCAAATTCTCAGAGATGAAGGTGGCCTGTTTATCAATAACAACTTACTTCCCAAAGAAGATATCAGACAAAATCTAGCATCATCTTGTATTAATTTTGGTGATGGTGTAGTATGGTCCAAGTTGCCCCGAATGAAGGGCATCCTGGATTGTATTGATAAAACCAAGTCGAATTTATCAGAGCAACAATTAGTCCCGATTTTACCAGAAAATCCAGGGGAAATCAGCAACATATGCATAGTTAATGGCGATGTTAATATTCAAAAAGACCGAATGCATAACCTCATCACCAGAAGATATAAATGGTCACAGAATATCGTTAAATGGCAAAGAAGATGGGGGCGTCATTTGCCGACGTGAATAATCTTCTTGACATTGCCCTTAGGATAAAATTCGGGGAAAGCCATTTCAACACCAAAAGTATGAATATCTTTTTTATGCTCTACAAAATATCTATTAAGGTGTGATTCATCATGCCAGACAGCAATGTGATCTTTCTCCAAATCACTATCGATATTCGATTGGAGTGTCTTTGTCATTCGTAAAAGATTCTTGGGCTTACCACCAAACAGGCATGCCTGCCAATATTTAGATTTATCCATATGATCAGGAACAAAAGCCGTAGAAATCGGATTCGGCTCGAAAGTCCCATCATGTCCAATATAAGGATGAATCACACCATAAAGAGATTTATCCTTGCTAGAGAATTCAGCCTCAGTAACTCTCTCATTGATATACATATCCGCATCTAAAAACAACACGTTTTTGTAATCAGCCAGGATACCTTGAATTGAATTAATATAGTGATACTTTAATAAGGTACAAAATGGCCATGGGTAGTGGTTAATATTATAAGTCAACACATTTTTCTGTTTCAACGCAGGATAATCAACCATATCAGTCAATACAATATAATGCTTATCCGTGTTTTGCAGAAATAAATCTTCGCAAGTTCTATAATAATCATCAAAATATTCAACGAATTTACCTGTACCGAGGAAAATGATGGCCATTTTCCTCTTATCATCTCTCATATCGAGAGATTTAACACATTTCAACTTCCCTGATTTTATTTCTTTTAGTGATTTGCATGTGCCGAGGTAATATTCATAATATATCTGTGGAACATGCGTGATATACTTCAAGGATTTCACATATTCAAGCACAGGCATTCTCTTGCCTGCAGCATTATGCTCCATCCATTGATTATCATTCCTGCCCCCAGGCATCTCAAGCTTCTTCCATTCATCCTTAACTATTTTACCAACAACTTCTTCTGGAGTCGGCTTAACAGTTCTCTTAGGCCAATTGTACTTGTTTATAAAATCCACTTTCCGAAGATAGTCGAGATTCATAAACATCAAACCGGTTTCCACCCATTTGTAGATATTATTCCATGGAACTAGAAACCCTACCTTCTCTCTTTCCATCCTTTCAATTACTGAATCAATATCACCACTAAAAAGCAAGTCGGATTCCACATGTACAGCATAATCGTAACCATATTGCATTGCTAATTCAATGCCTTTAATAAACGCACGACCCCAACCATCCTTGCCATTCTTGGATAAATGGCCAATATTCTCATCGAACGTCAAGATATTGTGTTTCTTGAAATTGCCATCAAAATCCTTCAGGTTTACTCTTTCAATTCCAAGTTGCTTAACCAAACTTTCGCTTGAATCAGAATCAACTAATAATAAATCGTAGTCAGGATTATGTAACTCAAGGCATTTGAGCCACATCTTTATCATATCGACAGATTCCCAGCGTTGGCCGCTTTCGCCGGGCTTCTCATACATATACATTGTACCATAAACAAGCACTTTAGGCTTACCTGGTTTAACTATTCTAGCTGCCTTCTCGACACCTTCCGGCGTCTCAGATAATTTTTCCATCCTCTCGGTTAAGTCAAGACCACCGAGAGCCTTCTCAACATCCGCCACTCTCTCCTTCATTTTCCCAAGAAGAACAGAAGCTACCTGTTTATTAACCTTGACCTGATCCCTCGCCATTTGTTCAATAGCGACAAAGGCATCAAGGCCCTCACATAGATCTTCAAGAAGCCCAAGCATTTGACCATCAGTTCTGGCCGTCTTAGCACGCATTCTAGCCATCTTTTTTAAGCTATCTGCCATTTAATTTAATCTCATTCAATTTGCATTGTAGTATAGAGCCATCCTCGGAGTTGGCGAACACCTCTACCTGATTATTTATCTTGGCCACAGTGTTAATCACACACTTTGACCCTCTTATAAAGCAATTTCGACCCACTAAATCAGTAGCAAACTCAGTTGTTTGTATGCTTCTGTGACTAAGGATCCTATTATTGATCTCAACTTCTTTCTTCTCCTCCTTCAATTCCTTCTTAGGCTCATTCTTCTTAGGAGATTCAAAAGTTAAAGTATTAGGATAGCTAGAGAAGAACGTTTCTACACTATGCGGATCAATTATTGGCCCATTATAAATATGAGACTCGACATTAAGCAAGCCAGCTAAATGTGCAATGCCGCTGTCAGCACCAATATACATTCTACATTTAGACAATTCTCTTAATATGAAATCAATGTCGCCTATTCGATATTTAAACCGATTGCCTAAATATTTCCTAGTATCTGGCCCGCCAAGAATTTCAACTGGGTAATCAGTATACTTGCTGATAATCTTCTTTATCTGTTCAATAGAAAGCATACCAGAGGCACGGCTATCGAACTGAGCCAGAATTACATCCTCCTTCTTATCAGGAAGATCAATCTTAACATTCGGCAAAGTCACGCCGCCATTATACGTCCCACCAAATTGATTCGCGAATGCATCAGCAAACCTGGATAACCACGGTTTCTCCCATGAAGCTGTATAAAATACTCTGTCTGTGACAGTTGCAGATTTATTTCCATTATAAAAAACATGTTTAAAATCGAATAAACTTAGAAATTTATCATATAGCTTATGTCCACCAACTTCAATTCTATCGATCCCATTTTCAATAGCATAGTTTTCAAGACCAACAATGATCGAAACAGTATCGCCCAACTTTCCATGTTCACGGAAAGTATAAGGCATAGTGTCAATGTTTGGCACGGCAACAGCACCAGACAAATTCCACTTATACCAACACTGTGATTTATTAGCAGCTACAGTCTTTAAAATAAATCTTCGATTCTTAGTAAGCTCAATGCTAACTTTTTCATCGACTTCGACTTTTCGCTCATTAATATAACAATTAGCATTATCATTACCACCCGAACTTAAAAGCAACTGGATATCTAAAGTGCCAGCTTCTAAAGCTTGAATTTCAGCTATAGCATCCGAGTGTGCATCTAGAACCATCACCCCGTCTGCATATTCTATGCCAGGACGCCAGCCATTTCGCTGCTTGATAATCTTTAACTTCATGCATCTAATTTATCAAAGAATTTAGCCCAAGACTTCATGGCGGCTTCTAAGCCCCATTCACTCTCAAGCTTGCTTTTAGCAGCTAGCTTCATTCTCAAACGTTCTTCTGGCTCAAATGCACATCGTGAAGCTTTATAAACCATTTCACGATGGTCATTACAAAGCCATCCAGTGACGCCATCTTCAACTTGAGTCCTCCACCCGCCACGATTATCGACCACCAGAATCGAACCACTAGCCATAGCTTCAAAACCAACCCTAGGCAAGTTCTCGTAGGTGTCAGTGGTCATAATTATGGCTTCACAACCCTTGTAAACCTCTTGGGCTGGGAAAGCATTTTCTGGATACTTTAAAATAAACTCTTCTATTTTCTGAGATTTAAATTTCTCAGCAACATTGTCTGCCCACCCCAAACAATGAACTTCTTTCGCCAGTGGAGCAGTCATTGCCTCATACACCCAGAATTGCATGAAGCCATACTTATCCGGATCAGCACGAGACAACCTACCGATCCTAAACTTATCAGTATCTCTTTCTCTAAAAAATGGAAATTTATCGGTCTTGAAGTATGGTTTGAACATAAAGGGCTGATAATTGCCCAAATCCTTCAAAGCCTTACTAACTTTCGCCAATTGATGTTGTGTCTGATATAAATGATAATCAATAAACCCTTTCTCTTGCATTTCCTTCTCTTCATCGAAGTTCCAGGTCATGCAATTGACAAAGGTTGTAGACTTAGCATACTTCTTTATTTTGGGCAAATTCTTAAGAAATTCGGAGTTGCAGAAGGATATGCAATGCATACCCTCAGCTGCCTCCCAGTCTTTAGCTTTGTGGTATATGCAACCACGCTCTTCCATCTTCATTGCTTTTTGCACTTCATCCGGTTCCCAGACCGGAAGCAAATGGACTTTCAAGCCCATTTCATGCCAGCAATCAATTTGGTGATCTAGTTCGGTGTCTGCACCGCCCAAGGGGCCAGGATGCCCAATTACACAGATCTCTTTGATCATGCAATATATACTAGACTAAACTAGCTTTATGCTCAGCCAAGAGATGTTTGAGATGCTTTAAAGCCTTCATTTGTATTTGCCTGATACGCTCTTTTGTTTTAGATATGTGAGGAAGTCTAGCAATTTCCTCTAGGGTCTGACTTATGGGATATCCATATTCATCATAAATCGCATATTCCTGATGCGGAAAGCCAAACCTTCTAATTAAAACTTCCTCGTCCATCGGCGGCAAACCACAAAGAGCTTTCTGAATGATGACTTTTTGATGTTCGTCCAATTCTCCCTTGATCATTTCAGAGATAGAACTTGTTTCGTCATTTTGGACTCTCTGATCAAGGGAAGCAGAGTAGTCCCCCTCAAGCTGAGCAGAATTATGCTTCATCAATCTCCTTATTTTGCCAAGCAATGTCCTAGCCATGGCCCGAACAACATAAGTGGAGAATTTGAATCCTCTGCCAGCATCAAAAGCATTGATGCAGTTTAGCATAATGAAGCTAGCTTCTGACAAAATATCATCGTAAAATGCGACATTTTTACACCAATACCTCGTCTGGTGCAGAACCAATGGCATATTATGATGTGTAATGACTGATTCTAAAAACTTAGCTCTATCTAACCATTTCTTTCTATAATCCGATCTGACTGCGTTTTCAAACTTCCATTTAGCATAATTCATTCTCAAGAACAGATCATATTCATTTTGACGAGTGAGGCGAATGACGGGCCTATCCCCTCCGATATCGCAGAGGTCTTCTAATCCTTCTAAGTTACCCAAATCTTTCCTCTTAGGGAAAGATTCGTGGTAGACGTAATTAGACGTCTTCTTTTGTCTCGCCACCGTGGTCTTCTCGCTCAATGTCACTGCCATCTAGTTCCACCCAGTAGATTTCATAAGCAACGCAGTCCTCTAATACTTCAAACCTGTGATACTCACCAGGTTTGACCACCGTTTGTTCTTTTGGCCCCAAAGTTGTCACGTCAACTAGATTGTAATCATTTTTCCAGACTCTAACTGCTATTTGACCGCTCTCAACAAAGAACAGATTATGCTTATGAAGGTGGCGGTGCTTGGAGCATCTTTTGCCTTTTTTACCTTCAATCCTATGGACTTCGAAGTTGCCATTGGCCATGATTAACTGAGTTAATCCCCAAACTTTTCCTTGAACGTCCATATGATTTCCTCGCTATTTCAAACCCTAACTTATCTTTGACGTATTGGACCCAACATGGAAATCGTCGAACCCATCGGCAAGCGTGTCCTGATCCGTAAAGAAGAGGACAAGAAGCAAACTAAATCTGGTATTCACCTACCTGATAAAATCAAAATACCTACATTAATATGTAGGGTATTGGCTATCGGAACGCAAGTTGAAAACGACCCCGACTACGATATTGTTGAACTAGATAAAGTAATGGTTAACCCCAGTAGGGCCGTACCAGTCGATTTCGAACCCGACAATAAATTATTTGTAATCCCAGTCGAAGATGTAATCGCTAAAATTCGGAAGGAATAGGCTGTCCCTGGACAGTCCTTTCCATCTCTCTAGTCCTAGCGGCCCTATCACTAAAGGTATGATATACCTCGTCCTCATCTAGATCCGCATGCTTATGCAAGAATTTAAGCATAGATGCAACTATTCTAGATAGTAGGATAGCATACTGTCTAGAAGTGGTAATTTTCTTGCCAGTCACTCCCAATGCCCTGGCCATATTAACCAAGGCATTTCCTTTCCCAGATCCCCACATTCTCTCGCCCATCTCATTCGCATACTTAAATCCGTGCATCATCAGGGTACGGACCATAGGTTCAAAGTAAATTGCCGAAAAATCCTTGACATCCAACACATTTGGTGCGGGAAAACTGATGGGCGTGGCTTTTTCTAGGTGTTCGATCTCATAAGTCGCATTCTTGGATACGATAATTGCATCTTTAAAGCTTTGAATCCATCCAATGAACGAAGCCACGGCATTCATTTCATCAGCACCGTAATCGGCTTCATCAGGATCAATTAGCTCATCATCATATAATTCCATGTCATATCCTTGGATCTCTAAGACCTCTCGGACACTGACATTACCCTCTTCCCACCTACGGGAAGCTTTCGCCTCATCTTCCATATCAATCTTACGAAGAGTAGCGAGATTTAGTTCGATAACCTCGTAAAAGCTATCGATCTCTCTACCAGTGTTGGCTTCAATAGCCACAGCGGCAATTTGTGTAAGCTGGGTCCACTTCTGAGATGGGTCAGTACCAGTAGTGGCAATACTGAATACAATCAGGGTTTTATCCCTGAGATTGTCTAATATCTGTGCGATTGTTTGCCCAGGTCCGAACCTGGACTCACAGATACTAATTTCATGTAGCCCACATAATTTCATACAGTATATTTAACCGAATCTAGATAGATCCTATAATATCCCATTTATCTGGCGGTAAAAATACCCCAGACTTTCCTCTCTCTTTTTTACTCTTGTTAGATATGAACCCAGGCTCTGACTGATCGAATAATCTGTCAATATCCGCAGACATAACTACCTTAGAATCCAGATTGAAGTAAACATCGACGCAATGTTGGAATCCTAGTTTCTGTGCATATCTCAGATTCCGAAGCTTTTCATCGGAAACAAAAAGGCCCCTAGTGTCCATATCTTTCAAAAGACCGACCTTTTCATGGGCATCCCCAGCAATGACCCCTTCATCATCACAAAAATCAAGGCCCGCCGCGTCATCCAATCTACCCGGAATGACTATCTTGTAAGCCTCAGCACCAAAATACTTATTAGTTATATCTAGAACCTTCTGTTCTTTTTCAGCTTGGTCAGGGTCGTGATCTTCTGGAATCAATACCCCCGACTTTCTAAAAGCCAAATCAGTTAAATAATCAATAAGCTTGTCTCTCATGCCCTTAAAATACTGAGAAGCGTTATCATTTAAATAGGAATATTATTTATAATCCATCTTTAATTAAAATATAAATTACCGTCGCTGCCGGGAGGTCCAGTCACTTCGATTGGGCCTCCCTTTTTATTTAACAATTGGATTATTGACGACAGACCATTGAGAAGTGGTCCAGCCACTAGCTAAGTCTGGTGCAGTGAATAACTTCTCATCAACATCTTTCAAGCCACCATCCACATATTCTCTTATTTTATTATCTATCTCATCTTTTGCACGCCAAGGGAATCTTTCTTTGATGTTGATTAAATCACCATATTTTTCAATTTTATCAGACCTGCTATACTGTTGTTGTGCCATAGGCTTTACGAATTTCAACCCATCAGTCACAATCCAATCAATCTCAGGTGGTAAGTTATTGTTCTTGCTATAAGGATCGGAAGAAACCCTCACCATATAAGCAACCATGATTTTAGGATTAGGTGAAACCGGTACAATATCTGTACCAATGATACTAGCCACACCTACAACTTCAACGGAAACACCTCTATTATCATTTCTATCAAAAAACACCGACCCAATAAGACCGATGCACTTATTCTCAGAAGGGCCATGACCAACGGTCAAAGTAATATCGACCCCATTATCAGTAAACACTTTTGTTTTCTTTTTAGGCATGTAGCTTAAATACTTAGTACATACCGCATGAATCAGATTGACACTTCCACTGCATTTGCACTCTACTGCGTCTGCGAAGTCGATTACAAAGGGCGAGCAGTATCAACAATTGGCCCAGGAAGGCGTCTGATAATTCATAAAACCGATGGTACTATCTTAATCCATGGTGCCACAAAAACTATCCCAATAAATTACAACAGGCCCGGATCCGAACTGCAAAAAGAAGGTAATAAATTAATCAGTGAATCCAAAACTGAAACGATCATAATTACAGTACATGAGATTATAAGCTACAACCCGCTAAATGGATGGAGTAATGCCAATGTAGAATTATCAGGATCAGAGAGACAAATGTGCGATTATGTAATGAACAATGCCAACAAGGTGTTCAATGCAGAAGTCACACAAATTGAGATGGAATATTCAACGCCAGTCGGGGCTATAGATATGTTCATGCAATTCAAGCATGGTTACATGGCTGCAGAATTGAAACGAACCAAAGCATCAATAAATGCCGTTTACCAGCTACACCGATATATGACGCACATTAAAAAGCAATACCCCGAATGCCTGGGCTATCTAATAGCACCAGATATCGGGGTAAACGCTTTGAATCAATTAACCGAATTGGACTACAAGTTTATTAAACTGCCGATTCAAACAATTCTAGACCATAACGCTTAATAACTCGCGTCAAGCGATTGTGTAAAGTCATTCTAGTTGACCCAGCAAACAGAAGACCCACACCATTATTACCGTCCATCAGAACACTACCACTATCACCACCACGACTCATATCGGTAGTGACGATACAATCCCTGATAGTAATAAGTCTAGACCTGGTATCGCCATAATCGACCCTAAAGACACCATTGATGCCAATAATCCTGCCTTTAGTTAGTCCAGTTGTCCTGCCAGTCTTCCAGACACGTCTTCTCATTCTTGGACGAACTACGCCTCTAATCCTATCTAGCCTAGACAGATTGAATTTGGTAGAATAATTGACATCGATCGACGCAATAGCTGAGTCCTGCATCACGCCATTCTTCATAGGTTCAAAGTCAAGCAGCTTTCCAACTGCATGACTAGATCTTCCACCATCAAACGTTCCAGGCTGATAGATTGGATCACCTATCTTGGCGGCATTGGTGTTGGCAATCACGTGATTGTTACTGAGAATGACTGGCTTGCCATTCTTCTTGAAGATCGCCCCAAGCGTGCCAGCGGTCACATCTGGATGTGAAATGCTCAACCCGGCAACCAGTGGCCTCGCGACGCCCTGTCTGTTGACGCTGTATGGCCTTCTCTTGCGTCTTCGACGTCTCTTGCGGCGTCTACGCCTCTCGGCCTCGAAAACCTGCTCCGTGGCTTTCCTTTGCTCCCAACCGCCCCATTCATAACCACTACTCAGATTCCTAATTCTCACCCTATCTCTGAGTGACAATCCTTGGTCTGCTAGGACACTCTGCAACCCCAATGCTTTGAAGACACCCGACCGACCAACAACGTCTGATGGGAGTCCATCAATGGTTGGCTCAATAATATCCTCGGGTGCTAGCTCGTCGAGAGGAACCTTTTTCTCGACAAATACTAGGACCGATTTTTTGCCCGTTGGAGTGCCATCAACCCACTTCTCGCCCATGGCAACGCCGACGACGTTCTTTTTCGATAGGAGTTGTGTTTCATTCATACACTATCTTTGATAGATAGTGATAGATATGGATTTTATGAATTTTCTAGCTTCCTAACCCAATGTCTGACATTTGGCTGCCAATTTTCATTCTCGGGATCTAAATGGGGAGGACAATACCTATTCCCTAAAAACGTAATAAAGTCATCAGGTTTTCCTGCATCAATCCACCGTTTATGATTCTTCACCACTGTAGCAGCAGCCCAACCAGCTTGAGTATCCAAATTTGTCCCCCAAGCCTTCTCATGTATTACGCCGAATTCTTTCCCAGGACCACCATTCTCAGCCTTCCTAATAGCCAGAAGAATCACGAATAAATCCCCGCGACAATTATTCCTTTCCGCTGCCTTACGAATGACTGGAAGCTCATCCCCAAAATGTACTTCAAAAACGTCTTCTTCGACAATCTGAAAATCTTCATCTGGTTTAGAATCGGGTTTCTTAACTGGATCGGCTTTCGGTTCAGAACACCCGCTAAGCCAGAAAGTTAAGGTAAAGAGAATCGCAAAGAACACGATTTTGGAGATATTTTTCATTTTTCCTCGCAAAAATAAATTATGCAATTAAAACAACTACATGCTCCGATAGAAAAACACCGTAGCAAGGTCAAGCCCCCGTTGCACACGAATCGCGGCGGAAAAATTGCTCATCCAGCCCCAGGCCCAAATCCTAAGAATGGTGGACGCATGGATAATAGAAGATGGGTTACGGACCGAGCACCAATAGTCAATCCGAATCGATAATACTTTTATGCTCGTTTATCGCAGCCTTAATTACTGCACGGCTTGATTCGTCTAATTCAACCCTCTCAGAATCAACAACCAGTACCAGTCCAGTAGCATCATGAGAAAATTGGGCTAATCTATCGCCCAAATGGACAGCTTGCCAGAAATCGCCATCAGTAATTATCTTCTGACGCCCCAAATGTTCTAAATTGGTGAAAGCTGCTTCAAGCAAGAAGTAAACTTGCTGTCCGGGTTCACAAATATTGGTGCCGATCTCCCCTGACGAGGAGATCGACACCAATTGGACGACCCGTGCATCATAGATAAAGTGATCCGATAAAGACTTCACATCACTTTAATACTATCTCGACCTTTTAACCCCTCGCCAGTCACCACCTTTAGGTAGGATAGCACCACGAGCTTGAACAGCATTTCCAGCTTCATTATCGTCTTGATCGATCTTCTGACTAAGGTTCCTAGCATTCAAGAAAACATCAGTCTTATCGGCGGCAGCTGAAACAGTATACTCGGAATCAGCACCCGAATTCACAGAATCCGAAATAGAGGAATTTGTGAATCCACCGGCCTTTTCAAGGTCAGCCGCCTGACCATCAGAGCCATACATATCTTCATTGAGAACAAGGCCCTGAGCCTTACAGGCAAGATAATTGCCAACCATTCCTCTGGTTGCACCCCTGGCCCTTGTCACGCTACCAGCATCTTGTTTCCATGATGCCATGTTGGTCTTCGGAATTGAGGTCTGTCGAACGACTTCATCCAAATAACTCTGGTCGCAACCCAGGTAGGTGAATGTCCATCTCTTAGTCTTGTTGCACTCTTCAACCATTTCCTTGAGTGCCTCAACTGTGAATTCCCTAGACACATTTTCTTGGCCGTCAGAAATCACAATCATGAGATAGGTACATTCACCATCATCAGTCCTCTTCAACTCATTGATCGCATGACCAATCGCGTCACGCATCGCTGTTGAACCAGATGGACGGAAGCTCTCGTCAGTAGCCAATTGAGCGTCCTTTGCAGGAACATTAACAAAATGTTCGAAAACATCATGGTTAAATGTCCAGCAACTGACTTCAATATCTTCTCCCTTCTCAGCTTTATCTTGGAACATGGTAACATTCTCATTATACCAGTCCACAGCCTGCTTGGAGATGCGACCCATTGACGATGACTTGTCCAGCACGATACCAATTCTTGTCTTACTCATCAGGAAACCTTCCTTCCGTTACCGAGTGTGTGGTGTGGGGCGTTCTTCTCATTGAGGGAAACTCGGAGGCTGGGCAGATCTCCAGTGTCCTTGAGACTATTGAATTTGACGCAAGCCTTGCTGTACCTTTCAGCAAGACGGGTAAATGCAGTTGTTGGTTCACGAAGAATGAAATCGATAATATCGTTGGCTCTTTCGATCCCATCTACCTTGATGCCGTGATCTCGGCCAACCCTCACGAATTGGCGTACTTCATTCGGAATACCGTCCCAACTTCTGTTCGTTTGGTCACAAGTCCCATCTGGCCTCAAAGGGCGACCAGGATAGATTGGGTTCTCATCAGCAAGCATATCAGGCATGCTACCGACTTTGTAGACGGTCTTGACCTTCCCGTCAATCGTGATAGTCTCACGTGCTGGGAAACCCTTTTTCACTTCGAGCAGAAGCTTGTGGGTATTGTCAATATCCAAGGTTCGACCATCAGAATAGACAACAAAAGCTTTACCCTTAGACATCTCAGTGAGTCTTTTGGCTAGCTTATTGGTATGGTCTTCTGGATCAAAGTTCTCAACAAGTTCTCGCGGAGTCATCCGATCGACTTGCCGATTAGAGATTGGACGGCGTTCTGTGTCTTGGCTGCGATCACGGAAGACACCACAGATGTCTTTCGCCAAAGCAACTGGCTTGACCGTCCTGGTTCCAACTGTCATTTCTGGAAGACATTGAAGAATATCTTCGTATCTCATACCGGCGAGACGATCATTACTCGTCCCTCCGATCATCTTAATACAAGAGATAGCTTCATCCGGATTGACATATCCGGGATCGCCGTCCTTGAATGACTCGTTTTGTTGGGTGATGACTTGACGTGCAGCGTCAAGCCTCTCGGAGAGGGTAACTACCATAGCTATTCCTTTCTGCTTCGTGCCCGTCTGGCACATCTCTTCGACACCACGCTGGTGTCAGGTTATCTTTGAATACGTCAAAGATTGCTGCGGTTATATACTCTTGAAGCAGTCAAAGATGTAGATAATATATGGATTGCATTTTCACAACCTATCTGACAAAGAATTTGGATTTTTCTCAGCATGATTGCTCTGGGAATGCCAAACCAAACAATTATAAACTAATGAGTGGCTGGTATAATTCGGTCAAGAAGTTCGATTTAAATGGTGTAGTCTTTCATAATGAGCTATCAGAAGACTTCATCAAGAAGTATACTACTGACCAAATCAAATTCGAAAAATACACCAAAGTTCACCGTCCATCATACAACGATGAACGATTTTACTGTTACAAATCTTATCTTCTAAATAATCCAGAAGTAAAAAGAGTCATCTTTACGGATATGTTCGACGTCCAATTCTTCGGTAATCCATTCAAAGTCTTCAGTGAAGAATATGATTTGTACTTAGGATCTGAAACACGGAAAGCCCATGCCTCAAAATGGCTTACTATGAAAATGAAACAAGTCGGTCTGAAACCATTAAATAAGTCAATGGTAATTTATAACGCTGGGATCATCGGAGGAGAACGAGGTCCGATTTTAGAGTTTCTAGATGGAATGATTGAATTATTAAATAAAGTCCCGACCAACATCAATGCCAATAGCCCAGTCTATGTTCATTACACGAACCGAATATATAAAGGCAGAATCTTCACAGGACATCCCCTCCATAACAAGTTCAGATCAAACAAGCCAGGAGGTGCTTTCATAAAGCACAAATAAAATGAAAGTAATCAATAAACTCCCAGCACATTACATTGAGCATGATTACTTCGGTATCATGATGAAAGAGTTTGATCCTAAAGTCTTCAAAGACAAAATAGTCTATATTACGCACAACTACAACAAAATCGGGCAAACCGGGAAAAATGTAGTTGCAATCGTCACTGCAGGTGACGAAAAAGGTGGGATGCCGTCTTGGTCTAACAAAGTAGGATTAATATTCAAGCATCAATTTGATCCAACTGTCAAAAAGAATTGCTACCATATTCCACTTCCATATGTAAACGACTTCAAAGGGACCAGCGGTATTCCCATCCTAGAACGCAAGTATGATGCATTTTTCATTGGTAGGAATTTACAGCATAGACAACATGCCAAACGAGCATTGTTAGAATTCAGAGAAAAGACAAATCTGAACGTTTATATCAAATTTACACACGGGTTCATGAAAGGTCTTGATCCAGAAGAATATGCAGACATCATGAGCAACACTAAAATTGCTTTGAGTCTACATGGTGCGAAACGCCCAGAATGCTTGCGTTTCTCAGAAGCAGTCAAATGTGGCTGTGCTATCATAGCATGCGACCATCCACAAAACCATTTCTTCAAAAATTGCCCAGCCACTTACGTCAATAACAAGACCGGATGGCAAGACATCGAAAACTTGATCGCCTCTTATACGCCAGAAAAGTTGGTGGAAACCAGCGAAAGAATGAAGAATTGTTGGCGAGATTTCTTTTCCCCAGAAGCTGTGGGGAAATATATAAATAAGATCGTCAAGGAAAAATCATGACAATCAGCAAATCGAATCTATACTTGGTATCTGACGCAACTCAAGCAATGAAACGCCAAAGCTTAAATGGTGTTGAAATGTGTGAGTTAGGCAATCAAACCCTCTGCCGAGGAGTCAACAACACACCCAAAGACAAGCCCAGAACATCAGCCAAACCTTTCTTCAATGCAGTAGGTGTAAAACATACAAGTTTGGATCTCAATGCTAAAGATGGTGCGATAGCCGTAAATTTATCAAAATCCATTGAGAAATGGGATAATTTTGAAAAATTCATAAATCGATTCGATATGGTTACTAATTTTGGAACCAGCGAACATTGTTCAAACCAAAAAACAGTCTTTGAAAATATCCATAAGTTAACCAGGGTCGGTGGTGCGATGGTTCATTCAGTACCACCAAACGGATACTGGAAAGGCCACTGTCGATTTAAGTATACTCCCTTATTCTTTAAATCTCTAGCAGAAAAATGCGGATATAACCTAATAAAAGTAGAATTCAAAAAACGAGGAAAAGAACAATTATTAAATGCATTATTAATTAAGACTGAGGATCCATTTAGATGGACAGATAGAGGCATAAAAGTAATCAAATCGTTCCGAGAAAATGAAGACAACGCCGCAGAGAAATGGTATGACTAAAATATTTATAGATATCGGAACCCATAACGGGAATAGCATCGAAAAAGCAGTTAAAGAGTATCCAGACTTCGATAAATTTTATGGCTATGAGCCAATCACTTCATTATGTAAAAAAGCCAGGAACAAATTCACAAATGACAAAAGAGTCCATATTTATAATGTAGCCGTGGACGTCCAAGAAGAAGACCGTAAAACAATCACAATTTACGAAGATCATATCCGACATAAACTCGGAACCACATTCTATAAAGACAAAAAGGTAGGCAGATTAAAACCTACTAAATGCGAGTGTGTTAACGTCGATTATATCTTCAAACACGTCTCAGAATCAGATTATGTGATTTTAAAGATAGATGTAGAAGGTAAAGAGTATGATATCTTAGAACATCTCTTGGCAACAGGCCAACTAACCAAGTATGTTGATAAAATCTTCTGCGAATGGCACAGCCACAAAATACCATCCCTATCAAAAAATAGACATGATAAATTGGTGGCTTTATTGAATAAAGCTGGGTTCCCGCTTACGGGCGACAGCAAAAAAGATGAATTCTATGTTGGTTTTTAGAATTCATATTTAAATGCATTAATGTCTCTTCCCCAATATTTCTCTACAAATTTTTTGGATTCTTCATTATAATGAATCCTATAAGGATTCTTAGAAGATTCAGACTTATTCCTAGTCTCTAATTGTACTTTAGGAATACCTATCCTATTGCACACCTTATTGAAATCCGGTTGAAGATTTTCAACTTTACCTACAAAATCGACCAAAAGATTTTGGTTTTCGTCACACAAAAAGGAATGTTGCGACCTTACATCAGAATAAGGATCATGCCTGCGACCGGCTGGCGTCTTATAATAAGCCAAAGTGTCCTTAAAGTCTTTAATTGTCATGATCTTATTCTTAGGCATTTTTAACATCTTCTTTTTAACCATGAAAAAGAATGATGAAACCACCCAAGCATATGGATTTCTTACGAATGAAAATTTAAAACTTTCATTCCACACTTCATCACCAACGCGTTTTTTAATCACGCTGGCCAACATGTGTTTATTGTACTTCTTCCAATCACGAGATTTAGGGCCATTCACCCTTGCAGGCTCATAACCCTGAACACCAGGTGAATTTTTCAAAGCAGAATGGATAGAACCAGTAGCACACTTGCCACCAGATACGTAAATGAACTTATGACTTCGACTTACCAGGGCCATCCTTAGAATCCTTTTCTACAACTTGATCTTTTGGTACACTATTGCACATTCTCTTGTACCAATCTTTGTTCAATTCTGGATTTTTCTTCCAGTCCGTGACTCTTTGACCATGGCGTCTGTAATAATAAAGTAGGGAAGGTAATGTTGTATACCTAGCACCAGCCCTCTTGAAAGTCCTGAACCACAAAGCATCTTCACCAGATACAGTGGTCGGGAATTTATTATTACGCCATTTAGCCTCAAATTGCGGAGCTTTGCTGGCATCAAAAAAGCCAGAAGGGAAAGCAGTGTTTCGTTCTTTAGGTGGCCTTCTCACCGCTTCAGTATAAACTGGGATCCGAGCATTAAAAGGAACCCACTGGGTATAAACAATCTCAAAACCCTCCAGAGCTTTCCTAACCTGTCTGGTAATTCTATGGATATTCGAGATGTCATCACTATCTTGCCAACAAGCGTACTGGGTCTTACATTCATCTAACAATGCATTTCGACCAGCAACAATACCAACATTCTTTGGAGAAGTCACAATCCTAATTCGATTATCCTTCTTAGCCCACTTCTTAATGATCTTTGGAGTTTCGTCAGAAGAACCATCATCAAATATGATAAATTCGAAGTTGGTATGAGTCTGTCTATGAATACTGTCAATAGCTTGTGCTACATAGTCCTGTCTATTATAGACTGGCATTAAAACTGATACTTTTACGTCTGCTGGTGATTTAGCCACGGCAATTCCTTAATCTAAATTATCTGCAAATTCCCAATCAGCATGCTTCTCCATCCAATCAAACAACCTCTCATACTCACCTTTATTTTCGCTTATCCACGACAACAAGTTAGGTATCTCTCTAGGCTTATTTGCAATTGGAATTTCAACACCAGCCCACTTAAATAAGCCAGTTACCTTATGAGTGTTAGATCGATAAGCAGCAAAAGGAGTCCTAGCCTTACAAGCAGCATAAACTCCATGATGCCTGCCGGTCACATAGCAAGAAGCTGTCTTTAAGCTATTAACTACCGTAGACCATGTATGATGAAATAAATTCAAATTATACATAGCATCAAACGAACCCTTAAATGCCTCTACTTCATTGCCATAAAAGAAATCTCCCGCCACTACCTCATTCTCAAAATCATAAATTTCATCTTCGTCGTCGATCGGACAGAAATAACTCAAATCAAGGGCCATCCCGCATCTCTTGATACCATGCTTCTTCTTGAGTTCATTATAACTGCTGACTTCCCGAACACTAATCCACTTGATCTTTTTAAGAATATTATCCCAGGAAGTCTTGTTGTCTTGCCATACGGTATTATATAAATATACATTCTTGCCGTCCTCGATAGATCGGCGTATGACCTCCATCAGAAATCTCTTCCCCTTGGATTCGTGATGCATAGTGCCTTCGCCGTTAATAACTACGGTATCAGCATTTCTATATAATTTATTATATAAGAATTGAGTACCAACTTTATTAGTACCAATTATTTCGTGTCCTGCAGCAAGAATCCCATCTCTTAGTACACACATAGCCGCATAGCTGCCGCAGTGAAACCAAGAAGTATCATTGGCTATGTATACTTTCATAAGATTATTTACAGTGGCCGGGAACGCCCGTCCTTTGGCTTCCTTGCTCCAAACCCCCACGAATACCCCCTAGATAAGAAAAAGGCTCCCCGACACGTTTCCGTGGACGGGGAGCCTTATTTTCAGCAAAACCTTAGATCACTCTCCTAGCAGCTTCGCGATCTCGCCAGGATCAGATGGGTAGGATTTCCCATTGCCAGGCTTCGGTTTGCGGCTGCGGCGATTATGAAGCACCTCTTCTGAAATTACCTTCTTGCTACCAAAGTGCTTCTTGCCTTCCATGTAAGCCTTACCAACCTCGGGACCATCCTCGATACCATAATCGTCCCAACGATGTCTTTCCTTAATAGCACCCTCGACCAATTTATGGTCATCGAAGCTAGAGGAAATAGGAGTATCCCTCATGGCTCTCAGAGTCTCAAGAGCAACGCTATAGTCCTCGCCAAGAATCTTATGGGCTACAAACAGCTCTTTGATATGGGCAATACTAAACCCATCAGTATCTTCGACCCATCTCTTGATTTCAGAATCATCCTCGTTGACCAGGCGAGATTTGATATAAATCTCGCGAGATTCAGCACTAGGCATCCCAATAAATACCTTCTTATCGAATCGGGATGGGCGATTGAGGATTCTAGAACCTAGACGTTCAGGGTAGTTGGTCGTAGCCAGGAATACTACCTTATTGATATCATAAACACCATCAAGAAGGTTCAACATCCCAGATTCATTACGACCAATCAAGGCATCCACGTCCTCCATCATAACGATGAGAGGAATTTCCTCATGGATTTCCCTAAGAACTTCATATGCTGATTTAAATAGATGAACCCCAGGGAAGTCCATCACGATACCGTTTCGGTTCTCGGTCAGATTATTGACCACGAGACGAAGGGTACATGTCTTGCCAGATCCGGGAGGCCCATACATCATAATGCCACGCTTATAAGGCGTGCCACTTTCTTTGAATTGTTTTTCTTTATCCCAGAATTTTTCAATTTCCTCCACAACGGAGTCAGAGTTGTGGTCTGGGAATCGCATGAGCTTTTCGGTCCTGATCTGCTTTCTTTCGAAGTACAGGCCCTGCATGCTCTCTTCGATACTATAATATCCAGGTGGTAAGTTTTTCACGACCTTTCCAGCGGGAAAGAACCGTTTATTGTCACCTGAGGTCCATTGAATAAAACTCATATGGCATCTCCTATTATTATATATTTGTCAACACTGCTCGTAACGTAAACAAGTATTGAAAAGGTCAGCACTATGCCAGAACTGAATACTAAATGCACTACCACTCAAGCTGAACTCTCCGCCATTCTACAATTGGCGAAAGATGTCCTGTTGGCAGAAGCAGGCACTGACGAATGGAAAATTGCCACCCGTAAGTACGCAGTCGGAATGAATCGAATGTTCCAAAATGCATTCGATCTAGGATGTGCAGCCGGGACAGGACCAAAACCGTCAGTAGTTACGGTAGGTAATACTGCATTCAAGCGTGTACCCAAGCACAAAGACCAGAAGCCAAAAGTAACAGCCGTCCCCAAGTCTGATGATGCCCATCCATCCGAGACAGGCGAGTATGAAATTATCAGGAATAATGGGTCCATGGCTGGTGGTAGATTCATCACACCAAATACCCTCAATAAACCAGATAAACCCGCCGAGGATATAGAATGGATAGGGTAGACGGATTCAACTTTCTTGATATCGACGATACAGTTTATGGAGAAAATGTAACAACTGAATCGCTGTATAGTATCGAAGAAGCCAGAGTAATCGGTTGTGCCATGATCGATGAAAAAGGTAAAGTTACTAATGACATCTCAAGTCCAAATAACCAAGACCCATGGTTCTTGATCAAGGTAAAGATTAGGGGCAAGAGAAGAATATTCGCACTCGTAAATGAAGAAAAGTACATCTTGGCTAGAGGCGATAAACACTTAAAAATTGACAATGAATGGGCTGCAGGATACCAACCATTCTCTACAGTCGACAAGATGGTCCTACACCGAGCCATCAAAATTTATACAAATCTATTCGATTAAAGCATTACACAATATTATGAAATTAATCGACCATCCATTTGATCCTGCTTTAGAGTGGCATCATTGTAAGATTTCTGAGAATTCTTATGTGAGGATGGGCATTTATAAAGTCATTTATGGATGGAGAGTCCGTGCAGGCTTTGTTCATGATAAATGGGGCTGCACTTTAGATTGGTGTGGTGGTGCTAATTGGACTGATATAGAGAAGTTGTATTCTCTATGTTATGCTATTTTGAGCAAGAGAGATGAAGAGAATTCGTGTTTTGAAGGACTTCCGCAAGTTTCTTCTATCAAGCCATTTTACAAAGACGATGATTTTGTTAAGATCGTTGGAGAGGCTGCTGGCGACTTTGAATTGATCTCTCTGGAAAGACCCAACCTATTTGAAGTATTTAGACCCGAAAATTATTAAACGACTAAGGAAAGAGCTTCCTTGGCGTGATCATTGGCCACCATCATACAAGAGAGGAAGTGCTTCTAGACAGAAGTATCTCAAATGGTGGCGGGAAGCATTTATTAGACTCTGGACTAGGCAAAATTTAAAGCCTAGATGTGCTTATTGCTGTGAAGAAATCGAGGAAGGTAAAGCAACGATAGATCATATTGTTCCTTTAGACTCGATGGCACTGATCGTCCAGATAACTTCGCATTGTGCTGCGAATCGTGCAATCTTAAGAAAGCCAATAACTTCTTATCAGAGGCCAATATGTGGATTGGCCCAACTGTCTCTGCTGGCTCAAGGGCAGTATTACTAGTTGCCAGGATGGTGAGGAAGGAGAAAAAGAGCTTAAATGCGAAGAAGCTCTTACGTGAAACGGGAAAAGAGGAGTCCTAAAAGGAAGAAGGCTCTAAATAACAGCCAGGTTATCCCTCTATATTATAGGCTTCCGACTCAAACCGGGCCTGAATACTACGAAGTCAGGCTGGTTGCTGCTAGAAAAAATGGGAAGCACATTGAACTTCTTAATGGGGGTAGCTCAAATCCTAAGGATGAAGCATATTTTGTGCTTTATAAGATGTACCACAAGATAGCTATAATAACAGACGGCATTTATTATTCGATGTTTATCAGTGATAACAATTACGGATTTTATAATAATATGGCTGATTGGTGGTATCGGGTGAGATTTGCTACCGATGAGATCGACCGGCCACCATGCGTTTTAGGCGTGAAGGCAATGATAAAAGATTATATAAGAAACGAACTAGAAAGTTAGGTTTTCCTAGGACTGATTCCATTTTATCTAAGAACATATTTATACCAGTTGTCTATAAATTCTTTCAGCATTACCAAGAGTTTTAGGAACATTCTCAACAGGAAGATGCTTCATTAGTGGCTTCATATATCGAATAAGTTGATACGTGAAATTAATAATATTCTGGGCATTTCTAGAAACCTGACCACGGTTTGTAGTATCAAGTTTACTCAATAACTCTTTACCCTGTGGTAAAAGATTTTGAACCATCTTGGCTACTTTTCTTTGGCCATCTGGAGTTGTGGCATAGCCATCTAGATGAGCCATATTAAAAGACAAAAGATAGCTCAACTCTTTAATGAGTTTTTGTAATAGAGCAAATTTATCAACATCTTCGTGAAGTGTGGTAAGTTTCATGACTTATATTTGAACTACTAATTCATCTTCCTCAACAACTACAGGGGCGGGTGCAGTAATGCCAGCTATTTCACATAGCTTGAATACTTTATCTCTAACATTACCAACACGATAATCCGCCCAAATACTATATCCAAAGACAAAAGCTTCCTTACAATTTTGTTTTATAACAGATCTTATATTAATATCACCGCCATTTAATCTTGAACGAATTGATGATTTAATCACAGAAAGTGGTAGTCTATAAACGTCATAACTACCATCAACATACATAAAACTTCCAAATTCAAAATGGGAATCATCATGATTCCCGAACACATCTGATGTTGCAGTTTCCAAAGCTTTAACAACATATTCGTCAATTAAACTTCCTTGATATCGCTTTTTATCCAGGTTGCTTAAATTATATATGCTAGTAGCAGGATAAATGATATGCTTAGCATCATTGGAAACCACAAAATTTATATTAGTACGCGGCTGGGTCCACATATCGAAAGAAGACCCCAATACATCAGCCAATAGAACACAAGCAGAAGCTATTTTCCTTTTTCTAATTCTATCGTCATCTTCATTGATAGAGCCGCCAGATTTACCAGAAGAATTCTTCTTAATTCTAGCGATATTCGAACCCATTCGATCCGAAAAAATCTTACGTTTCTTATCAATATCCATGTTGATCATTCTTTCGGTTTGAATTGCTTATCTCTCATCAGATTAATACACTTGTACAATAGTTCAACGCTACCTTTAGATGGGCAAATACATATACAAAAAAGGCCCGGTCGCAATGACCGGGCCTTTTCATTTCCTGGTTTTCCTACAGTTTCAATTACAAATTCGAAACCGTGACTACGCCGTAGTACAGACCACCATCCTCGATCAGCTTCTTGCCGTAACGGGTCATGATACCCTTGTTTGGCACGAAGGAGTTTGGATCCAGCACGGTTGGAGTGCTGAGCAGTGGGATGTACGGAGCGTAGAAGTAGCCAGCGTCGAGAACGCTACCACCCTTGTAGCCCATCAGGATCTTGCAGTTGGGGAAGAGGGGGTCCTTGTACAGGTGCATCTTGCCCTGGATGGTACCGGCATTCATGATGCCGATGTCCAGTCCCTCGTCAACCAGAGCGTCTGAACCACGGAAGTCGTTCAGCTGCTCGAACTTCGAGCTGATGTCAGCGGAAGTAACCATCCAGTTAGCTGGGCCACGGAGAGTGGTGCGGTGGATGATGTTGGCGACTTCAAGAACCTTGTAGAGCAGGGCGATGTTGCGGTCGGTGAAGTTAACACTAGCACCGGCAGCGGTGGCGAAGTTGTGGTTCGCACGAATCGCGGCTGCAATGATCAGGTCGTTGATGATTTCCCTGTCGATTTCAGCGACCATTTCGTCGGCCATGAGATCGGTAAGGGTGGACTCTGCATCGATGTTGTGCACCGACTTGAGATCCTGGGCAGCTTCCAGCGACCACGAGGTCTTGAGCTTACGAGTAACGGCGGCGACCGAATCGCTGTCGATACTCAGGGTCAGCTCTGGCTGGAAGGGGTTGGCTTCGAGGTCGTACTCGTAGTTGACGCGACCGAAAGCACCAGTTGGCAGCGAACCACCAGTCAGGGCAACGGTAACGGAACCATCGGAGTTGTCGAAGGTCGAGTTGACTTCATCAACGGCGATACCGGCAGTGACGTCGGAATCTTCGCGAGAAAGGACAACATCAACGGCACCAGCAGCGTCGAAGGTGATCTGCATCAGAGGCTGTGCGTTTTCGCAAGCCAATTCAGCCTGGTCAGCTTCGAAGATGTTAACTACGACGGTACCGGCGAGCACTGGGCGGTGAGCCAAGGTTCCGGTGAAGCCATCGGAGGTGGCGGTGAGATCTTCATCACGTACCTGCTGCGAGGAGTAGTACGGATCAAGTGCCCAACCGTTCTGCTTCGCGAACGCAGCAGAAGTGTTCTGACGCATGATCTGCGTACCGGCAACAGTCTGACCCTTGGAAAGGGCGTAACGGTAGCGGATGTAGAAGATCAGGGAGGCAGGCTGGCTCATTGGCTGAACACCAACGAGGTTATCCGAAATCAGGCGAGCATAGCTCTTACGGATAAGTGGGAGGGCGAAGCGGGTGAAGTCGGCAACATTACCAGTGGTGGTAACGTCTTCGAACAGCATCGACTTGCCTTGGGGATCCCAAGCCTTGTGCTGGTTTTCGAGCAGCGACGCCATGAGGCCCAACTTCTTGGAGGGAACCTCTTGACATTTGTTCAGAACAGGTGCCCAACGCTTAACCATCTCGTGCTTCTTGGCTTCAGCTAGGACAGCCTGCTCGTGCTTGTTGGAAGCACCTTCAGTGACTGTGTTGTTTGCTAGATGCTTATGCATCATTATCTCCTATTGAGTCCTAGAATCAACTCTCGTTTCATCGAGGAACTGGTTAAATCTTAGTCCATGTGGGATGCGATCGAATTTGGATCGTATCCATCCATTGTTCTCGTCTTAGCAGGAGCACTCTCAGCTACGACGCCCTTCTTCTTGGGCAGCTGGGATTCCTCTTGCTTACGAGTTGAAACTGGCTTAGCAGGCTTTTTCCTGCTCTCACTGATGGGCTTGTCCTTGGCCTTACCCTCTACTTTCGAAGGCTTCTTGCTTTCGGAGATCTGCCCTGAACCTTGAGCTTTCAGTTTGGCATTCTCTTCGACAAGTTGCTTGTTCTTGGCGAGAGCGGCTTCGGCAATCCCGTGCGAACGTTTGGCCTGCTGAGTCAGAGTTTGGATCTGATTTTGGGCCTTCTTCTGAGACTCTTGCAGCTGTTTTACTTGCTTCAGTGCGGCTTGGATATCTGCATTATCAGCTTTTTCACTATTAGCTTCTACGCCCTCAAGAAGAGTGACGATTTCACGAAGCCTAGTTTCAGCTGCAGATTCCTTAACTACCGCCTGCTTGGCGATCTGCTGCTCGATTTGATCAGTCTTAGATTCCATCCAAAGCTGGAGCTTACGGGAAAGTTCCAACTTGTGTTCATTAACTTCTGCGACGCAAACTTCCTTAGCCTTGGCTAGTTTGCCTTTGTATTCCGCATCGATCTCTTCTCTGATCGATGTCTGCTTCTCTTCGATGGCTCCGACGATCGACTGAGCCAGTTCGTCGGAGGCACCTAATTGTTCGAGTAAAGCAAGGATCTTGTCCATGATTGGCTCCAAATTTATGTTTGACCGAGAATTCAATTTTTAATTATACATTTTATATTAATGTATAATTAGATCATGGCTGGGCCTTAGGACCACCCTTGCCCTTAAACGATCCAACCTGCTTGGTAGCCAATCCCTGGTGATTCTTAGGCATTGAAACCGCAGGACCTTTACCACCAGTAGCTACGCCCTTGCCACCCTTGGTGTCCATCTTTGCAGGACCCTTAGCGGCACCAGCAGTGCTCGATCCACCCTGATCAGAGACACCCTTGCCTCCAACCTTATCCATTTTGGCGTCACCAGCAGCAGCCTTACCACCGCCAGTAGTTCCACCTTTGTTACCGCCGACTTCTCGGACGTCCTTCTTGGGAAGATTCTTCCCACCATCTGGGGTGTGGCTCATCGCACCCATGGCGTTGCCAAAACCTTGGCCACCCATAGCGTGTGTTCCGAATCCACTAAGCTTGTTACCCATGATTCTGCTCCGTATTCAAAGGAATGGACAACATTCATCCATGGTTAAAACCTATATTTGAGCGGAAAATGGGATCCAAAATATTATCAATTGCAGAATCCATGGCGACCAATAAATTCGCATTATGGGTGAATCAACCGCTAGGTGAGAATAGAATTGCCAAGCATATAGCTACAATAGACTGTTCAAAATGCGGCAAAGAATGTTCAGTCACAGTTGAAGCTATTTACAAGCAACGAAAAAGAGGATCAGAAAAGTACATCTGCAAGTCATGCTCTGGTAAGAAAGGCTGGACACAAGAAAAACGAGAAAAAGCCAGCAAGAAAGCTTCCGATAATTGGAAAGATCCAGATTATGCTGGTAATATAATAGGTAAAGCATTAGCCAACGAAATTAAAATCCTGACCGACGAAGATATGCAAATATAGGATATGCAATTCTTAGATAAACTCAATTCCGCCCTAATCCTATATGAAGGATTAGAAAGTAAAATGGAAACCTTAATAGGTATCCTAGGTGGTAAAAAGTCTGCACTGAGAAAGAAATTCCCTGAAATTGACAGGGATTCGATTGTAGCATTTATTCATACTATTAATCAGTATGATCCTACCGGCGACAATGCCGTTTATACGCCATTCATTGCCAAACAAATTAAATTCGGTATTATCGACTTCGATCAAGACGGACGAATGGAAGACGGCGGCAGAATGCAAGCCGCACTAGAATTCTTCCACAGAAATAAAGACAAATCAACCTGGACAGCCTCAAAAAATATTCATGATTTCAGAGATTGGAAAGAATTAGAGAAGATAAAAACCGAATTAGGAACAGTAGAGTTAAAAAGTGCAGGCGATATTGAAAGAGAATTTAAAGCCGGTGGCAAGAAAGTATTCGAATTAACTGCACCCGATAAGAACCAGACTTCAATTAGAGTTTATGAAGTTACCACTCCAGAAGCAGCAATTGCATATGGCAGAGGAACAGTCTGGTGCACAAGCTGTTCATTATTTAAAACTATCGATGATTTAGGATATGAAAAGCTAAAAGCGGGCGAAGACCCCAAGCAATATATCGCCGCATATAAACACAAGGCACAAAATAGATCATATGGATCAGAAGGTGGCCCATTCGATGGAACATTCTTCGAAGTGCCCGATGATCAATTCGTAAGTTACGTAGTACAAGCGAATGGCGGTGAACTACCAAAACCAAAAGACGGGTCATATAAGTTACCCAATAATTATATTAAATATGCTACTGACCAAGCAAAGAATTATCTAGAAACCGGCCCACTTTATGTAGTAATGAAAAAATCGTCTGGGTCAGATTGGGTATCATACCTACAAATTACCAGTGATGGTCAATATGTTTTAGGACCGGAAGATCAAAGTTTCGCCAGGACCGCACCATCCACTGATTATCTCTTATCCAGATTCGCTCTAAGCGGTAAAGCACCAGACGGTATCAGAGACAGAATTCAAAATGTAGAACGTGCAAAATGCAAAACCGCCGCTTACGACGGTATGTTACCGCATGGCGAAGCATGTAAATGTCGCGGATGCAAAATCGGCGTGTCTGATAGGATCAGACAGATGGCTAAAGCCGGTGAAGAGCCAGTATGGGATACAAAGCGTGACGCCGAATACGTCAAAAAGAATATGGCGAATCAATAAGTCGGTTCACCCAGATCATATTCTGGTCCACCAAACTCATCTTCATAATCATCAATAGTAAATTCTTCAGGATCAATTACCAGATCCTTAAGTAATGTACCAGCCTCATCTGGCGTATCGCCCACTACAGTTACAATAATACCGTGTACTTCGTCGGGATCTTGGACTGACAATGCCGAAATGACTTGTGGTAAAGTAACCCCGTCTATAGAATTAACCACCTTCAAGAATCTACGCCAAATAGCAGGACCAACTTGCTCTAAGTAAGGCTCGATGTTCATAGAATCGGCGTGCTTCATAACCGTATGAGCAGCCGAAGCATCCATATCAGAGAACTGGTGGTAAGTCAGAATCTCCATTATGCCTTTAGATAACTCCTGAACCAATACAGGGAAAGCCACAGCCTTCGCCACTACTGTTGGTGTAGGAGAATCGTCGTCAGGGTGAATTTGATCCCAATCAATCACACTAGAACCAGCAGCCATACCAGCCAGCTGGTTCAACATAGCCGCTATATCATGCATCCAATATTGGCCATGAGCACCAGCAGCTAGCTTACCATATAGGTCAAGCAGATTCGGATCAATATTGTTCAATTCTTTGTTCACAATATGATGCAATGTCATCATATTGTGAATAGCCGACCCATGAGTAAGAGAATTCATAGTCATTCTCTTGTGGATCTGCTTTTGTAGCTCATCGTCGACAGCTAATTCTTCTGGGCCTTCGCCACCATCGCCAGGTGTATCAACTTCTGGCCCCAGAAAAGCCCTTAATTGTTCTTCTGGGAAGCCCCATACCTGAGCGACAGCTTTGATAGCTAAATTCTGTAATTGTTCCTTATGTGCTTGTTCTATCATGAAGATCTGTTGGAAGATCTTCATCGAATCATGGACATCCATCCCCAACTTATCCATGCGATCGCTGACATCTTGCCAGCCTTCCCTGGACATCTTATCGCCATGTTTCGATAAAACAGGGTGACTCTTGAATGGATGGTCGCTAGAATCTAAGTTGGTCCAGAAATCTTGGGTAGACCTAGCAACATTATCCTCATAAGATTCCATGAGGAATATGACATAATTCTTCGGTTCTGGATTAGGGAGATCTTTAGGCTTTCTGGGCCTAAACGGATTAGGCACCTTCTTCCTTTTGGGAGAAGGTGCCGTCCTTGAGGGTGGGGCCTGCGGAGCAGGTTTAGTTCTAACTGGGGCCTGGGGCATTATCCCTTAATCCACCTAGTCATCTCGTTAATGAGTGCCTTCTCGGGATTGAGCTTACGAAGATTTTCTCTAGTCATTACTCGGTTCTTGGCTTCCATGACATTCATGGTAGCTTCCTGTACGGAAGGTTCACCAACAACGTCCCAAGTCACGAACTCGTATCCTTCTTGAACGACGTATGACTCATCGGCCATACCCTCGTTCACAACTTCCATGTCACCAACGCCACGTGAGGAAATACCAACCTGAACGTTAGATCTCAATAATGCGGCAAGCTGACCGCCATATGGCATCTTTTCAAGGACTTCGGCTTCACCATAGACGTAATTGCCTTCCATCCACACCTTAGTAATGAGATGGCTGACCCTATCAAGGTGGATCTTGGCGTCTGGTGGGTGATCAAATTCCCCCATCACACAACGATTCGGAATATCTTCTTGAAGTGATTTAACAGCCGATTCCAGAACGGATCGTGGATAAATCCTACCATTCTGATTTTTATCTTCGGCTTTCTGGAAGACACCAGTAATTCTTAAAACTGGCTTGCCACCCATAGCTTCCGATACGACGCTCTTCATATCCTTGATTTTCAAGGGCATAGCGTCTTGGAACAGCTGAGTTCCTTGGGGTAGATTGCCGGTAGTAGCGATTTGTTGTCTTTTGGGTACGATCAATGTCATAATTATATCCTCATTACTAATTTATCTTTGATCAGACTACTACCCATAGATACAAAAAGGGCGACCATTTCTATAATGGTCGCCCTTTTGTTGTTGGAAATTATCCCGAGCCTTTGGCGTTTGGATCAGTAACCGAGCTTTCCGACTCGTTCACTGACTCATCGGATTCTTCATCCTCGCTCACCGATTCATCGGCTTCTTCTTCCTCGTTGACGGCTTCCTCTTCCCCTTCCTTGCCTTCGAACGGGTTGGCACTATCGTCACCTCCCTCATCGTCCGAAGCTTCTTCTTCGCTGCCCTCGTCGTCTCCACCGTCATCATCGGATTCCCAAGGCTTGCCGCTCTCATTTACTGGCTCTTGGCCTTGGTCCGCATCCTCGTGGCAATCATCGCCTTCGCAATCACTGTCGCCACCAGTATTCTCTTCGATCTTTTGCAGAGCTTCCTCAATAGCCTTCTCATCGCTCTCGGAAATCCTCAGAGATTCGATGTTCTGGTCAAGGAATTCAACAAATGCATCCGCATTGGCCTCATCCTCAGACATCTCAGCCAGGTACAATGCACCAGGCACTAACTCTTCAGGAATGGGAATTTCCATCGAAGCATCAAGGTTCAACAGAGCAACAGGACTCTCGGAGTTATCGATAACAAATCCGACACCCTTGTAGCGACCAGATGCGGCCTTAGCATTTGTCTCTGTGAAAGTCAGCTTACCCTCTTTCACGAGTTCATTAACTGCAGCTTTCTTAAGACCCCTTCTCGACAACTGCTTGAGAGGAGACTTAAATTGATTCTCGGTCATTCCCTGCTTCTTGGCCTGCCTCAAAGCGACCAGTTCACCAGCCATCTTATTGACTTCTTCTTGCTGGCGAACAGGATCAGAGATAGAACCAACTAGGTCGGCACGCTGCTGGCGAACCCAAGCCTCAGCAGAAGCTTGGAGAGCAGCGGGGTCATCATCCGATCCTTGCTCCAGGGAGTTGCTCCAGGTTTCAGCGTCAGCATCAGTCCAAACTGCTTCGCGGACCATACCGTATTTGGTATTGATACTCAGATCTTCCTCATCAAGAAGATCTTCAGGAAGCTGATAACCTTCTACCTGCTGTGTATCGACTTCTTCCTCTTCAACAGACTCAGAAACGCCAGCCTGTTGCAGAACATCTTCCTTAGTGCTGATTCCTTGCTCGATCAAGAAATTAACTCTGGCGAGAGCTTCCTCGACCTGATGAGCCAAACCAGTTGGAGCATCATCTAGATCGTCACCTTCTTCTTCGTCGTCATCGCAGCTGGACTCAAGATAAACAGCATAAATTTGGTTGTCATTGAGTTCGCTAGGATCAGCACCGAACATCTCTTGAGCCTTGGCTACGAAGGCTGGAGTTTTCTCTGGCTTAGGTTGTGGAGTTGGGGACTCGCTAATGGCTTCGCCACCTTCTTTACCTTCAAATGGGGCTGGACCCTCGTCCTCGTCCTCAAGACCCATATCGTCAAGGCCAGCTAAGAAGTCGTCATCAGACTCTTCTTCACCACCCTCTTCTGGGGCGATGTCATCTAACCCACCGGCTAGATCAGGCTCGGCTCCACCATCTTGTGCACCAGCAGCGATCTTGGCTGGGTCCATCTTGATGCTGATTTCGAGAGGCTTATCGCCACCCTCACCACCACCAACGTCCATGCCATCGTCGCCGCCACCAAGAGCGTCAGCGGCGTCACCACCAAGATCAACTTCATCACCACCAGGGCCAGGGATGCTATCGAAATCATCAAGACCGGCCATCCTGTCGGTGTGTCGACGGACGCCATCAAGGGTTTCCATAGCGGTCCAGACAGAATCTGAATCGCCCTTGGTCTTAAGATTAGTGATCAGGTCTTGAATGTCCTCAACAGTTGGATCTTCGGCGTTGCTATTGGCAACTTCCTTCTGGAGGAGTTCTAGACCAGTGATCAAAGCACCAATGGTAGTCTCACCAGCGACTTCGAAAATAACGCCGAGGAAATTCTCATATGCCTCATTGAAGTTCTTAGCTTCGGAAAGCTTGCGGCAGTTTTCCATCATCACAGGATGGTTGGCTACTTGAGCAGTCTTGGTCCAAGCATCGACCAACGATTCTCTATTGACCTTGAGATTGGTCTTGTAGAGAAGAGTTGTGGTATCTTCAGTAAGAGCTTCATTCAGAGAAGCTTTGGTGGCTAGGGCATTATCAACAACGCCACGTAGCTCATCCCTATTGAGTAGGCAGAATTCTTGGTTCTCAGCTAAGAAAGCTGCCGAATACTTCACAGCTTCTTCCAGGCGATCGTTGCTAACTAAGGCAGCAACCTTCTCGACTAGAGTAGCGAAATTAGGATCAACCCACGCACGGAGGGCAGTCTCTTTGAAGTGCTTGGCAACAATCTTACGTGAGGTAAGTTCAGTAACTGGGAGGTCGAAGCTTGGTGGCTCTTCACCAATTACCGCACTCTCCAGAATACCATCTTCATTCAAGGTATACTTATCGGACAACGACTCGATGATTTGATCAGCGAGGTCGTAGCCGCTTGTTGACTCTTGAACTGTATCAACTGAGATGGAGCGAATAACGCCGTCTTTGGTGCGAACGATTCCACTCTCGGGAATGACTGCAGACCTAAATCGGCAGCCTGAAAGCTTGCGGTAGGCGGCTTCAATACCCCTATCATCACCTTCTTCAATGGAATCAATCAGGCTATTGCAAGCTGACTCGAAGATATCACTCTTCTTAGATTCTTCGAGTTGGATTGCTTTGATGTTGCTGATCTTAATTCTACCACCCTTTTCGCGGGTGTGATCAGCGACATAGAATTGGTTATTTTCGGTGTCTTCGAAGAAAACCCGATTTCCTTGCAGAGCGGTCAGGGACCAATTTGATCCTTGCTTTTCGCCCAGCCTGCCGATCAAGTTCTCAAAGTGCACTACTTGTGCCTGTGCAGAACTGTTGATGGCCGACAAGAATTTTCGGGTGTCCATGGTCACTGATTCAGTAACAGACAACGAAGCCTCTTGATTCTTTCTAGCCATGAGATAGACTCCATTTATGGTATTCAGAATTATATTTGATAAGAAATAATCTTATCTATAATTCTATTATTTGACTTCGTACTACTCAGTCTCGACAGTTAAAGCTTTCCTGTATTCTTCCTTAGTCTCTTCTATCAGCTTATTGTCGAGAACTGCCTCACACAATACCTTCTTATCTTCCCCATTATGCATTTCAAGGCCATCGAATTCATTATTCGTAGCGAAATGATCAAAGGCACTAGATGGCATCCTATCCATATCATCTAGTTTCTTGAGAACCTTCTCTTTAAGCTCGACACGCTTCATCTCACTAATCAATTTTTTAGATTTGGCATTCAACTCAGGCATACCAGGTTCATCAAGACCCCCTAATCCCCCACCTTCACCTTCAATTTCAGGAAGATCCATACCACCTGGTTCTCCACCAGGCTCACCCTCTTCACCGCCCATATCCATACCCATATCAGGCAATCCACCACCCATTGGACCACCGCCTAGGCCACCCAAACCACCCTCAGCATCTCCTTCGATGGTACCACGCTCGTCCTGTACCATCTCCTCCAACTCCATAATCTCGTCAGGACTAAGGTCGGTGAACCTGGTGACAATCCATTCTCTCGGGAACCATCCCAATTCCTTAAGGTCAGACATAACACTGACCCTACCCTGCCAAGTCTCCATACGATACAATTCATCAATGGCGTTGGTAGCACTCATTGATATTTCGAAATTCTTAATATCGTCAATAGAGAATCCAGCCATCGCCAAGTGGCATATAGCCACCTTGGTTAGACCCATAGATACTTCTCGTTGGACCCATTGAACAGCCTTAGCGAATTGGGCATCACTAGAAGCTAGGGATTTTTCATTCTCTTCGCCAGCACCTTCACCAATACCTGCCCTCTTGAATGGGATTTTGGTCGGAGCGACCATCTTCTTCTTGAAGTATTCAATATCAGCGATCTGGTCTAGATTCTCGGCACCTTTGAGGGTATCAATCTTTGGGCCTTGGCCATCCGGTCTAGATGGCAGAAAATAATCGTCTTCCTGGATCAACGGGCTGAAACGCTCATTGAATTTACCAGTAGTGGGGTCATAGAATCTCTGATTCTTGAAGATTCTAGCGACTGACTGCATAAATTCGGGCACTTCCTTAGCAGGAATATTACCAATAGGAATGGTAAAAATCCTCTTTTCGGGAGCACGAGTAATACGATAAATCAAGGCGGCATCTTCCATCAGCCTAAGCTGCTTAAATGCCTTCCTGCCACCTTCCATAATCGACCTACCATATGGGTGATAAATATTCCCATAATCAGTAAGCCTGAGGTGCATAACCTGCCATGGGTGCATAAATTGGGGTTCCGCCATTACTTCATCTTGGTGGAAGAATCCAATCAAATCACCGAATTTAGTTTCAATTCTTGTGAAATTATAGACATTCATGAATCGCAATGAGGCTACGCCATCACGATGCTCTGTTGGAATAATCTCAAACGGAGAACATCCATACTTGCACAGGTATCTGATAATTGGTCTTACTGTATTATCAACCAGGAGCTGATTGAAAAATAAATTCTCTAATTCCTGCTGGACTAAACTGCTCTTGGCCTTAATAATTAGAACGTGTTTTCTTTCAGGGTCAACTAAGCTAGCTTCATCTGCATATAAGTCGAGGGCCAGCGAAATCTCGCCGGTTTCGTCCATCTGGTCGTAGTCTTTATATCTTTCCAACCTGTTGATTTGTAGGTTGGTTTGGTCTAGTAGGGCTTGCTGTTGACTAAAATCTAAAAATTCACCACCAGCGACAATCCTATCAAGAGATGATTGATCTTGATATAGACGATCCTGCTGGTATACCCTAGCACCTTTAGCTAAGGCCCTGATTCTATCAAATAGATGCCAACTCATAGAGTACTCCGCAATATAGTATATTTACCTAAGAGTTATGGGGCATCTTCATCAAATCCGTCATCATCGTCGTTACCACTCAATAGGTCTATCAAGTTAGCATTCGAACCGCCTTCTGATTTAAGCCCCTTGGCTGCGGAAACCAATTTCGTCATCGAATCGAGGGTCTTGTTCATACTAGTAGACAAACCAGCCTTTGTAGCCATCAGAGAAGTGATAGCTTCTACATAACAAGTCCTGGGATCTGTCTCTGTATCCTGGATTCGATCCAAGAATAATTGCAATAAACTATCAATACGCTCGCGATCTTGACCGATCGCTCTCCACATCTTATCCCTCATCCCCTTAAAATCATTCACCAATGATTTCAATTGCTGAGTGATTTCATCATCCCCATCCCCTCCAGATATTACCTGGTCTTCTTCAGCAAGATGGGTTTTTATGACCTGTTGAGGACCAGATGGTCCGACCTCAGGCTCTTCCTCTTTAGTAGATAAATGAGATTCTTCTAAAGAAGGTTCTTCTACATTGGATTCAATTTTCTCATCCTCGACTATATCTTCATCTTCTTCAATATCAACTTCAGATAATAATTCCCTTAAATCATCATCCATTTCGACAGCTTCTAGTTCTTCTTCTTTCATGGGATACTCCAATTCTATCTTTATGTTTGGTTAAATATAAAATATGAGTAGTGATAATCTACGAAAATTCGTAAAGAAGTGCAAGAAATCTGTCACATACTTCATTGAAAGTTGTATCAAGATTGAGCACCCAAGTATCGGGATCATCCCTTTCCAGTTATTTAGTTACCAAAAACACTCACTCAAAAACTTTAGACAGCACAGATTTAATATCTTCCTGAAATGCCGCCAGAGTGGTATTTCTACGCTAACCTCAGCATACTGTCTGTGGTTCGCCATGTTCTTCTGCAACAAGAAAGTTCTTATTGTGTCCAAACGTGACCTGGACGCGAAAGACTTCCTAGCCAAGATCAAATTCGCCTACAATAACTTACCACAGTGGATGAAGGACTTATGGCCAGCCACTACATGGAACGAACACGAAATCGGATTCAATAATGGATCAATGATCCGATCTCTTACGTCTAGTATCGACACCCTACGTTCGAATGCTTCATCCTTAAATATTATCGACGAATCTGCATTTATGGCCGATATGACAAACATGTGGGCTGGTGGTTGGTCCACGATGCAGCACGGTGGTTCTGCAATTATCATTTCCACCCCAAATGGTATTGGTAATTGGTATTGGGAGCAGTGGCAAGAAGCAGAGGCAGGTACCGGAATCTTCAACCCCATCAGGATTAACTGGTGGGATATGGACTGGGTTCTTGAATTCGATGACCCAATCAGTAAGAAGAAAAAGAGGATCGCCCCTACCGATGATATCAGAAAATGCAAGGGCAAGGATGAATTAGACAGATACGGGCCATATTGGTCCCCATGGCTGGAGAATGAGTATAGAGGTCTGAAGTCCAAAGGTGAAGCCCACCTCTTCAAGCAGGAAGTCCTAGCCGAATTCCTGGGTGGTGGTGGTACAGTTTTAGCCCCATCTACTATTAGATGGGTCAGAGAAGAAATCTCCAAAGCCCCTGAGCCACAAGTCGTAACTGACCAGGTTAACTGGGTCAATAATGCCACAGGTCAACATGAATACATTGATCTGGGCGGGAACGAACCAAATGAGGGATTATGGATATGGAAAAAGCCAATGCTAGGGACAAAGCCTACAATCCTAAATGGAAGGGTCACAGATCCAGGCGAGCCTGGGCATATGTATGTGATGGGCGTCGACATAGCTACTGGCGAAAATATGGACTATTCTGCCATCCAAGTCTTCGATATACAGACTATGGAACAGGTAGCGGAATACATGGGCAGAGTGAAAGCAGAAGAATTCTCAAGAATTTGCGATTGGGTGGGGAGATGGTACAACAATGCCCTGATGAACATCGAGCGGACCGGCATCGGTATACCGTTTATTCAGTCCATGCAAAATCTTATATATCCAAATTTATGGCGTAAAAGAGAACGCACAGTAGGGGGATGGACCACAAAGCCATGGGGTTTCGCCACTACAGGTGCCAGCAAGCCAACGCTCAACAAAGCATTGATTCAATATATCGATGAAGAAGGTGGCTACTCCCTAAAAAGCAGCCGAATTGCTAGCCAATTAGAAATTTATATTAGGAAACGCGACAGAACTGGCCGGGACACTAAGAAGACCGGAGCACAAGAAGGTAGAGGTAACCACGACGACCTCGTAATGGCTGCAGCACTGGCATTTATAGCTGTACCCGATGTGGTCGATAATAGCCCTGCTGGCATGCTACCAGCCAGGAATACTGGTGAATCGCCAACATTAAAAGCATATAAACCAAACGAGAAATGGCAGCAACAGAAGAAATTGGCTCAGTCTAGGCTAGACCCTAATGTTCTCGTCCCAATGACTGGCGGGAACATGGACAATATTGTAGTCTCGCCACAAGAGCAGTTAGAGAATTTCGCCAATCAAATTATTAGCCCTATATCTCAGCCTAAAGCCACGACAACTAGAAAACACGGGTTCTAAATAAGACAAGACCCACGGCAATTGCCGTGGGTCTTGCATTTTGGTCTTCCTGACCGTCGCTGCTATCAGCCTCCTACTTGAACACGAAGAAGTACTTACCGCCACCTTCAACTGGGAAGCATCGGCGATACTTGCTCATAGAGCCGATCTTCTTCGTATCATAGCCTTCACTGAGAGCTTCATTCAACGTCTCACTGATCTTATTAGCCATTTCCTGCATTTGCTCCGAAGTCGCTCCGACAACTTCGAGGCCGTTATCAGTCTTGGCTGCCTTAACTTCGATGTCATCGAAGCTGTTCTCCGTCAAATACGTCGCAACAGAATCAATTAGTGAAGGCTCTTGAGCCGCTTCAAAAATTGGCCTGTTCTCATAATTAACGGACTTACTGCGGATCGTCTGAACGGATTCCGTCAGCGACTCAGGAATGCTATCTGCCTCCGCCCACTTACCAAAGAAGTAGTCAAGAGCGGGGGATGGCTTAGTTAGAGCTTTCTGCCCTCCACCAATCTGGCGAGCACCATTCTCATTCAGATAGATGTAAGGGTTATTATCGCGTGCGATCATAAACCCGCCGTCCTCGGCGAGATAGGCATCGTACTGAATTTTGTACTTATTTGGGACTTCAACAGAAAATACTGGAGTAGTCGATTGGAGAGCGATATTCTCTTCAACCACTTCTTCTTCCTGTCGCGTCTGGGTCGATTCTGGGGTGATTTCATTGACCGACTGCATTACGGCCTCTTCCATGGCGTCGTATTCGTCATCACCTTCATCGTCAACGACTTCTTCGCCACCTTCGTCGCCGCCTAGATCAAGCCCACCTTCACCCTCATCACCCTCGTCACCGACCTCACCAATTTCGCCACCCTCGTCGCCTGGGAATTCACCCTCTTCTTCATCACCATTCGCAATAGATTCGACATCAGCGACAGTGCAAACACCACCCTCGGCAGTGGCACAAACATCACAAACGGCGTCAACTAGACCCATGACATGCTCATCGACTTCGAAGCCACCCTCGGTATCTTCGATAGCACCGTCGCCCAAGTCCATTGGAGCACCTTCACCAGTCTCATCGCCTTCATCATCGACATCCATGGTATCGACTTCTTCGTCGTCACCGCCAATGCCGTCTAGACCGCCGTGGTCCTCCTTGATGGCTTCACCTTTTTTGGTGCTTTCCATACCACATCCACCCTCGATAATCTCTCCTTCGCCCTCTTTTGCGAGTTCCAGGAGTTTAACGAGAGCATCGTAGGTCAGTGTCATAGTCTTGT